>Ga0040890_100022_pt1 | contig 54297 bp, 58 predicted proteins | sample Arccon5D1_EMetaG_FD_55176 | JGI IMG/M metagenome (GOLD analysis project Ga0040890, IMG submission 55176) | Archaeal communities from Yellowstone National Park, Wyoming, USA - Archaeal consortia 3 (5D1_ECH) MetaG | ecosystem: Environmental > Aquatic > Thermal springs > Unclassified ...
AAACTTGAACTACCCATAATTAAGGTCTTATGAGTATTAGCCATAATTCGTCAGCATATGCTGTATTATCTAACTCTTTCGTTGTCGTAATCTGAACAATGTATAAGTTACCTATTTTTTGGGTCGATGCAGTAAGATAGTACGAAGCTTCAACGAAACCTATAGAATACAGTGTTACATTATAAGTCTTGTTATCATAAGTTATCAGATAATGATAGGCCTCTCCACCAGTATACGTTATAGAGCTCGGATTCGGAAGAAGCTCAACTTTTATACCGTTAACTTGAATTTTCTGAGGAATGTAGTCAAAATTTTCATAGTATACATGTAAGATAATGTATTTATATAGTGTATGACCTATAACTACTGTACTTCCGTTTATAAACGTAGCATTTAATATAAACTCCTTAGAAAAGTTAGAATATGGTTCATAAATTAAATAAATCCCCGTCTTATTTTCCTCTGTAGCATTTAGATAAGTTTCTTTTGCATCAATTAAGATTTTCTTAGCATAATCTAGTTCGGTGGAGTTTTGGCCAATAGTTGAGTTACTAGTAATACTCCCTAGATTATGCTGAGATTGTTTATGATTAAATATGAAATATAGGCTAGCAGAAATGATTAATATAATAATAAATAAAATAAGAATTAGGAAGAGGTTCTTAAGATTCATTGATCTCACCAAATCTTTTCCCCATTGGAATAATGGTTTCCTCCTATCTTATAGCCCATATATAATTTTCCAGGACTAATTAGTTTTATTTGCATATTCTCCTATATACTCTTTGGTACATTATAGTAACTATTACCATTTATACCTTCATATGCATAAGCATTTGGCCATCTAGTTGAGGTCCACGGCTCTATTAACCAGTTAGCGTCCTCTATTTTGAATGCATTCCCATCTCCTAATGCTAAAAGTTCTTGTTCGTTGATAGTATAAGCTTCTAATATACCACCCACTGGTGTAGCTACATCTGTATCATCTTCTAGAACGTATATATTATAGAGAGTTGCTGTACTCCAATCAACAAAATAAAGATAAACCTTATTAGTACCATTATTTTGAGGTATAAGCCTTATTCCGAGCTCATAAACCGTAATTAGGTTTTGGCTTAAATTCAACACCATTTATCTTGAACGGGGGACAAGCCAAATCACAACTTAATTGAGGATTTGTTGTACCTGCTGATATATGCCATTTCCAATTAGGATGATAACCTAATGAAGTTTGATAGAAATATTTTTTTGTAGACACGGATGCCCAGATTACGATTAGACATTCTAAATCTTCTGGTAAAGATGGAGGCGTTCTAACAGTAATGAATCCACCATATATTTTTTGGCCTTGATCTGCTGGATTAGAACTTCTTATCCAATACTACCAAGATTTATCCGTACATGCCATATTTTTTCCATTATTTTATTGTTTAAAAATTCTTTCGTAATTTTTGAGCTTATCAATAATGTAGCTATTTGACTATAAATTCTGGGATTAACTTTCTTTAATATAGAGCATTATTTTTCTAACTCCTAACGTTAAACTGGGGGTTTACATAAGAGTTAAATGATAACGTAAAACCGCGTTAAACATTTTCTAACCTAGTTATCTGAACCCAGTTTAGGATAACGTTATTATATAACGATTTACAAACGTTTTAGTTATATATCTGAGTACTGTGGACCCGGAAGTCCCGGGTTCAAATCCCGGCCCGAGCCCTTCCATTAACTATATTGACTTATCTAGGCTTATTTTTATATTTCATGGAATTATATAGTAGTATATGGGTAAGTTATTTGGGACGGATGGAATAAGAGGAGTTACTAATACTGAATTGCAACCAGAATTTGCGTTAAAATTAGGAAAAGCTATAGGAACATATTTCGGTAAAGGTGCTAGAATTCTAATAGGCAGGGATGTAAGAGCTGGAGGAGATATGTTACTTAAAGCCGTTGAGAGTGGATTGTTAAGTAGTGGCGTATTGGTCTATGAAGCTGGGATGGCTCCTACTCCAGCTTTCCAGTACGGTGTGAAAACTTTAGGATATGACGGTGGTATTATAATAACCGCTAGTCATAATCCAGCTGAATATAATGGTATCAAAGTCCTTTCTCCACATGGTATTGAGATAGCTAGGGAAGACGAGGATAAAATAGAAGATATATACTTTAATAATAAATTTCATGTAGTGGAATGGAATGGTTTAGTAAATGATGTAAAAAGAGAAGATAAAGTTATTGAAACTTACGTGCAAGGGATACTCTCTCATGTTGATGCTGATAAAATTAGGAGTAAAAAGTATAAGGTTCTCATAGACCCTGCTAATAGTGTAGGTACATTGGCAACACCAATTGTTGCGAGGGAGTTGGGATGTAAAGTTTTTACTATCAATGGGAATTTAGATCCTCTATTTTCAGCTAGAACACCAGAACCCACATTTGAGAGTCTTAGTGAGACTGCAAAAGTTGCTAAACAACTAGGCGTGGATTTGGCAGTAGCTCATGATGGTGACGCGGATAGGGCAATTTTCATAGACTCCATGGGGAGAGTTCAATGGGGTGATAGAAGCGGTACTTTATTGTCATATTGGGCTTCGATAAAAGCTCCAAATCTACCTAAGCGTATATTTACTGCAGTTTCTAGCTCTAGCTTAGTTGAAGAATATCTAAAACAGTACAATATAGAGGTTAAGTGGACTAAGGTAGGTAGTGTAGACATTGCACATACGCTATTTAAGGAAAAAGGAGTAGCGGGATTTGAGGAAAATGGTGGATTTATGTATCCTCCTCATCAAGCAGTAAGAGACGGTGCAATGTCATTCGCTTTAATGCTGGAAATGATGGCATCTGAGAATGAAAACTCTACTGAACTATTTAATAGACTCCCTGTTTATTATTTAGTGAAAACAAAAGTAAGAATTACGGAAAAGAGTAATATAAATAAGATTTATGACGAAATAATAGATAAGTACGGAAAGTACGGGAATATAGTTACAATAGATGGTGTTAAGATTATTAGCAACGATTTCTGGCTCCTAGTTAGGAAGAGTGGTACAGAGCCAATAATAAGAATATTAGTCGAGGCAAAAGATGAGAATAAATCAAAAGAATTAGCTAAAGAGTTAGAAAAGTTGGTGAGTGAGTTAGCGTGAAATATAGGTTAATGGATTTACTCGCGTGCCCTATGTGCAAACATTTTCCATTAAAACTTTTTGTTTTCTCAGAAAAGGAAATAGACAGAAAATTAAGTCAAGAAGATAAAAAACCGTTGTGCGAATTATATTGTGCATATAAATCCGCCTTTATTAAGGATTTAAACTCTCTGCCTCCTTGTGAGGAGTGTATTAGAAACGAAATAGTAGAAGGGGTGCTTTATTGTGAATCTTGTAATAGATGGTATCCAATAATTGATGAAATTCCAAGAATGTTACCAGATAAACTGAGAAAAGAAGAAGAGGATATCAAATTTTTGGAGAAACATAAAGACAAGATTCCGAAGACCATACTAAGTAACGGTGTTCCTTTTCGTTTAAAATGAGCTTATTAATTTGTTTGGTGAGTGTATAATATGGTGTAAGTGATGGAAAGTTCATTTATAGGAAATTTAGATGAATGGATAAAATTGCAGAAGAATTTATTGAGTACTTTAAAAGATATGGAGAAAAAGGAGAAAACTGAGGATATGGATAGATTAGACTTGATATTAGCGTCTAGAACTGCATTTCAGCATATGATGAGAACGTTAAAGGCCTTTGATCAATGGTTACAAGATCCAATGGTTATAAAACATATGCCTAGAGAAATGTTGGAGGATGTAAAGAATACCAGTTGGGAGTTGCTTCAGAGATTATTAGAGTTAGATATTAGACATACGAGCCAATTTAGAGAAATGATCTCGAAAATGAGCAAAGAAGGCAAATTGGATCCATTAATATGGACTAGACCAATAACTGAAGAACATCCAGAAAGAGAAAGAAGAGGTCCATTATCTACGATTTAAAAATTTTTAATTATCTCCTTCTTAATTTCATCTCATTTTTTATCTTTAGGTTATACTCCTCATCATATGCGAGTATTTTTGTTTTTATTTCGTTTAGAGCTTGAGCTACTTTATTTTTGAAGTCCTCTTCTATTTGAGTTTTATCTAATATTTCTATACCATTGTTCGAGATACCTATTTTCTTAGATACTGGATCATTTTCTATTAGCCCTAGATATAAGAGCGAAGTTAAATCCTCTTTTGCCATTAAACTAAATACATTGTTTCCTATTACATTGAATTGATATCCTATATCAACACCTTTCTGCTTCAATTCATATAGCAACATTATTATAGATTTTTCAGTCAATTTACCTATTTGTCTTATTATATATAATAACTGTAATTTTCTTTTATCCTCATTTATTATATTGGTACTTATAACTTGTTTAGATACCATCTTTACGTCTTTAGACTTTTGTTGTCCTGGTTGTGACAAATTTAAACCCCATATATACTTATTATCTCCCCTTTAATATGTTAACTATCTCTTTAGATACGTTCTTAGGTTCCTTACTTCGAGTTATGGCTCCTCCTACTACATATATGCTTACCGGTAGATCTATGAGTTCTAAAATTCTATCTTTATTTAAGCCTCCAGCTATTGATATTAATAAGTCTAGCTCAGATACCTTTCTGATTTCACTCTTTAAATCTGCTACACTTATGCCTCTACTCTTTTGTACATCCAAACCTACATGGAAACCTATGATATCTACTCCTAATTGCTTAAGCTCTTTTGCTCTTTCATATACGTTTTTAACGTTGATTAAATCAGCTTGGACTAGTATATCTAATTCTCTAGCCTTTTTTNCCGCTGAATGAATAGTGGAATCGTCCATTATTCCTAAAACTGTCATTATGTTAGCTCCGCCTAGTTTAGCTATTTCAACTTCAACGTCTCCTGCATCTGCAGTTTTAGTATCAGCCACAATTATTTTATCTGGAACTATTGATTTTATTTTTCTTATTCCTTCTATCCCGAATGATTTTAGTAATGGTGTTCCTATTTCAATGATTTCATTTTCTAGATCTTTAACTTCATTAACTACTTTTATTGCATTATTGATATCTATAAAATCTAGGGCTATCTGTAAAAATTTTTCAGTACGAAGTTTTTCAAGTAGTACCTCTCTCATTTAAGGTAAATATGTGCTTTAAAAGTACTTAAAGTAATTGACAGTGACTTTTTATTTTATAGCAGTGAATGCAAATTACTGTGGATATTAGTGTCCAACAAGTACATAATCGTTACAGGTGGAGTTTTATCAAGTGTTGGTAAAGGTACGTTAGTTGCCTCTATTGGTATGCTACTTAAAAGAAGAGGATATAATGTAACTGCAGTAAAAGTAGATCCATATATTAATGTTGATGCGGGTACAATGAATCCTTATATGCATGGTGAAGTATTTGTAACTGAGGACGGTGCAGAGACAGATTTAGATTTAGGTCATTATGAGAGATTTATGGATATTAATATGACAAAGTATAATAATATAACAGCAGGTAAGGNATATTTTGAGGTTATAAAGAAGGAAAGAGAAGGCAAATATCTAGGTCAAACCGTGCAAATTATCCCCCACGTTACTGATCAGATAAAGGATATGATAAGATATGCAAGTAAGATAAATAACGCCGAGATTACCTTAGTGGAAATAGGTGGCACTGTAGGCGACATAGAAAGTCTACCATTTCTAGAAGCAGCTAGACAACTCAAACTAGAAGAAGGCGAAGATAATGTTGTTTTTGTGCATATAGCTTTAGTAGAATATTTATCTGTAACTGGAGAACTGAAAACTAAACCATTGCAGCATAGTGTGCAAGAATTAAGAAGAATTGGAATACAACCAGATTTTATTGTTGGCAGAGCTACATTAGCCTTAGATGATGAAACTAGGCGCAAAATTGCTCTGTTCACTAACGTTAAGGTAGATCATATAGTCTCTAGCTATGATGTAGAAACATCCTACGAAGTACCCATTATCCTAGAAAACCAGAAATTAGTTTCTAAGATACTTACTAGGCTTAAATTAGAGGATAGGCAAGTAGATTTGACAGATTGGATAAGCTTCGTTAATAACATAAAAGGAATAAATAGTAAAAAGACCATTAATATTGCACTAGTTGGAAAGTACACAAAGCTAAAGGATAGTTACATAAGTATCAAGGAAGCGATTTATCACGCTTCAGCTTACTTAGGAGTAAGGCCTAATCTTATATGGATAGAATCAACTGATTTGGAAAAGGATTCCAAGAATTTAGATGAGGTATTAGGGAATGTAAATGGAATCATAGTTTTGCCTGGATTTGGAAGTAGAGGAGCTGAAGGTAAGATTAAGGCTATTAAATATGCTAGAGAACATAATGTACCGTTCTTGGGTATATGCTTTGGTTTTCAATTATCTATTGTAGAATTCGCTAGGAATGTTTTAGGTCTCAATGATGCTAATTCGANTGAAATTAATCCAAATACTAAGGATCCAGTTATTACTTTACTGGATGAACAAAAAAATGTAACTCAACTTGGGGGGACTATGAGATTAGGATCACAAAAGATTATAATAAAAGAAGGAACAATTGCCTATCAATTATATGGTAAAAAGGTTGTATATGAAAGGCATAGACATAGATATGAAGTGAATCCTAAATATGTCGATTTACTAGAAGATGCAGGATTAGTAGTTTCTGGTATTAGTGAAAACGGCTTGGNCGAAATTATAGAGCTACCTTCTAATAAGTTCTTTGTGGCCACTCAAGCTCATCCAGAATTCAAGAGCAGACCAACAAATCCATCTCCTATATATTTAGGGTTCATTAGGGCTGTTGCTAGTCTTTAAAACTATTACAATTTTATCATATTTNGCTTTTATAATCTTTTTTATTCCTTTTATTCCATTCTGATACTCGACTTCAACTAGACCTAGATTTTCAAGTTCAGAAATATGTGAGCTTATGTTTCCCTTACTCATATTAAGNTTTTCAGTGAGCTCTGATATGCTCATTGGCATTATTGAAANTAGTTGCAGTATATTTATTCTAGTCATTGTAGATAACGCCTTAGAAATTTCGTAGATTTTCTCTGGATCATCGATTACTAGCTCCATAAATATTAGCTTCTAATTGCTAACTTTAATAAACAATAATGCATATATGCCAGCAAGTTAAAGCTTACAAGATAAAATTTAAATTAGAAAATAGAGGGATGTTATTGTGCAAGCAAAAGTAGAAAATCCGTTGAAGAGTTTAAGAACGGCAATAAATAGGATCGTGCTGGTAAAACTTAAAGATGGCTCAGAGTACATTGGAAAACTAGAACAAACTGACGGAACTATGAATTTAGTATTAAGAGATTGTACTGAAATTAGAGAAGGCACTTCCGAACCAGTAGCAAAATATGGTAGGGTACTTATAAGGGGTAGCAATATATTATTCATTAGTGTTGACTATGAGACAGTTATGAATAGTGAGAAATAAGATTTAAATTAGTATACTTATTTGAGGAACCTATAATGAGAAACATAAATGTCCAGTTAAATCCCCTCTCAGATATAGAGAAACTTCAAGTAGAATTAGTAGAGAGAAAAGGACTAGGACATCCAGATTATATTGCAGATGCGGTTGCTGAAGAGGCTAGCAGAAAGCTTTCATTGTATTATCTCAAAAAATATGGTGTAATTTTACATCATAATCTGGATAAAACATTAGTAGTTGGAGGACAAGCTACGCCTCGTTTTAAAGGTGGGGATGTAATACAGCCAATATATATTGTAGTAGCAGGTAGAGCTACAACAGAGGTAAAAACGGAAAGTGGGATAGAGCAAATACCTGTAGGTACTATCATTATAGAGAGCGTAAAAGAGTGGATAAGAAATAACTTTAGATATCTTGATGCAGAAAAACACCTCATAGTTGACTATAAGATAGGTAAAGGGTCAACTGATTTAGTAGGCATATTTGAAGCTGGCAAGAGAGTTCCGCTATCCAATGATACGAGTTTTGGAGTAGGTTTCGCTCCATTCACTAAATTAGAAAAACTAGTCTATGAAACGGAGAGACATTTGAACTCAAAACAATTTAAAGCAAAATTACCTGAGGTAGGAGAGGACATAAAGGTCATGGGGTTAAGGAGAGGGAATGAAGTTGACCTTACGATAGCAATGGCAACAATTAGTGAACTAATAGAAGACGTTAATCATTATATTAATGTAAAAGAACAAGCAAAGAATNAAATCCTAGATCTAGCATCAAAGATAGCACCAGACTATGATGTAAGAATTTATGTTAACACTGGGGATAAGATAGATAAGAATATACTTTATTTAACAGTGACTGGTACTTCTGCTGAACATGGTGACGACGGAATGACAGGAAGAGGAAATAGAGGNGTTGGGTTAATAACACCAATGAGGCCTATGTCATTAGAAGCTACTGCTGGAAAGAATCCCGTTAATCATGTTGGTAAATTGTATAACGTTTTAGCTAATCTTATAGCTAATAAAATAGCTCAAGAAGTAAAGGATGTGAAATTCTCGCAAGTTCAAGTTCTTGGACAAATAGGAAGACCAATAGACGATCCTTTAATAGCTAATGTTGATGTAATTACTTATGACGGAAAACTTAATGATGAGACTAAAAATGAAATAAGCGGAATTGTAGACGAAATGTTAAGTTCATTTAATAAGTTAACTGAACTAATATTAGAAGGAAAAGCTACTCTCTTTTAACCTTCTATTTCTATATTCATCAATTATTCTTTTTATATCAATATCCTTAGATCTTTCTATTTGTAGTTCTTTCCGTAATACTTCCAGATCATTTAAGACTTGTTTATCTAATATTATAATCTCCTTATCTACATATTCTGCTATCTCATTGTTAACTTTTTCCTTCCCAATGTAAATGTTATTTCCATCAAAGGTTATATCATTAACTTTACTATTCCCCTTAACGACTATTACTTTTCCATTTAATAGATTATATAGCACTTCCTTTAGTTTCTCAATTTGTTTCTCGTCATAACGTAATTTATTCTCAAGTTCATTTATCNCCTTGTATGCATTCTGTAGGTTTAGATTTAGCTCGTAAATCTTCCTGTCCCTCTCTACTTCTTTATTAATATGCAGTTTAATCTCATCAATCTTTCTTATTAATGAATCCCTTTCATTAATGAGATTATAAATTATCCTCTTATAATGCATTAGTTCCGACTTTAGCCTTTTATTTTCCTCTTCTAATTTAGTTAATTTATTTACATTTTGAGTAGTATCTTTTTCTTTTTGTTTCTCCTCTATTTTACCATTATCATCTTTTCTGATAATTTTTTCAATTTCCTTTTCTATACATTCAGATACCGTAGTACCAAATATTACGCAATCATAAATACGATTTTCGTCTATTACGTCAATATCTAATCTACTGATGAAACTCTCAATTTGCCTTAATTTGCTTTCTATCTCATTATATGCCTTTAAAGCAGCAGCTAATGAGTCCCTAATATGAGGATTATCTATTTTTAGCTTATGTAGCTTAGAGTACTCGTCAATAAGTCTTTGTTTTTCATCTATGCTTAGACTTTTTTCCGGGATAAATATTTTAGCGTTAAATTTACTAGCGATCTTTTTTACAGTGTCTGGCAATGGATTNACATCAGTCGCTACTATTATTGCTTTTCCCTCTTTAGAGATTAAGGAGACGATTTCATCTCTGTCGATGTTTCTTCTTGATATTAATAGAATTGGTCTGCCATAAATATCAATTATTGATAGGCCAACTTCTGTACCAGGATCTATTCCAACAATTAATCTTCTTTCAGTTCTTTTGTCTTTAAATTCAATCTTATTTTTATATATTGGTTTAATATCTACTACTACGTCATGGCCTTTCATTTTTCTTATAATTCCATAGAGTCTCTCTCTAGGAGNATAAACTATGAATACTGCTCCCTCAATTCCAGCCCTAGACCTCCTCACTATCATATCGTAATCAAATCCTTTCATGTCAAGTTTTTCCTTTATCTCCTTAGCTACTCGAAGAAGGGNTCCTCTTATATATCTTTTATATCTATTTTGGCTCATTCCTCCTGGGCCTAATGCTCTTCCCCTTGACACTACTATTTTAGTACGTTTCTCTTCAATTTTTATACTAGTTCCATATCCTTTTAAAGCTAATAACGCATCTAAATATGCAGTTTTTTGTGGTGATAATTTTCCTTGCACTTCGTACCCCATTTCCCTAGCTAATTCCTTTATTTGTTTAAATTCTCCATTATGATATGTGACCTGAACGATGTTAGTATTTTGGGGTAATAGTTTCACGATATTAATGATCTCTTTATCACTTTCTCCTAATTCGTAAATATTGTCAGTCGCTAATATATCAACGTTGTATTCCCAACATAATCTAATAACTCTACTTAAACTTACGTTTTCTGCTTTATAGACTATTTTCTCGTTCTCGTTAACAATAATAACTGAGTATAGTGGCTGTGACTTAGAGGAAGGGCTTTCCATCGCCTCTATGTCAATTCCCATAATTTTCATGATACCCCTCTTACATAATCGAAAATCTTACGGATATCTACATTTATTCCATATTTTCTAAAAAATATTATAAGATTTGATAGATCTTTTTCTAATCTTTCCTCAGATTTTGTTGCTTGTGGCCAATCAATAAGATACGGATTTCCATTTTTGTCTATAAGTNCATTATANGGGCTTAGATCTCCATGTGTTATGTTGCAAATAGTGTAAGCTATCCTCATGGTTTGTAAAATCTTTTCAAGGATCTCATCTAAGTTTAGATCTAGATTATTAACAGGTACTTTGTAAAGCTCTATTCCATCGATATATTCCATTGTCACTGCGTTATACTCTGCTCCTAATGGCTTAGGGACATAGCCCCCTTCATTACTTAAACATGTAAGAGCTTCATACTCCCTTTTAGCATTTTCCACGGTAATTGAAAGCCAACTTTTCTTTTTCAGGCTTTTTCTAAACGTAACTTTCTTATAACTATCCGTACCAACTCGATGAAACTTAACTATTATTTTATTATCATTAAAATCATNCCCATAATATACTACGCTTTCTTTTCCTATTCCTACTATCTCTGCTAATCTATTCAAGATTTTATCCACAAATAACAGTTTTATTCCCAAAATATCTAAGCCAGAAAAGGTTAACCTAAAAGATAAGTCTGTTGGATTTTTGAAAATAAGTCTAAGCTCAGATAATTTCATTAAAGATNCTTTAAGTTCTTCATCGTCTTTAATATCTAATCTCCTTTTTAAGGAATTGAAACTAACAAATTCATTTTTATCTCTAAGACTATATATTGTTTTTAACAATATATAATCAAAGGGTCCCACTAGTGATGCTTTCTCCGCCAGTGAAAGTCTCATTCCTATTTTATATTAGTTTTTAACTATTATATGTTATACTTGTCTTAACTATCTTACTCTTACCTGGAATTTTATCTTCAATATCTGTTTTTAATGCATTTAGCCCTTTTATGTCTGGTAAAGCCCTACTAAATACTTTTATAATCTTTTGTGCTATTCTCTCTTTATCGTCATCACCTGGAGCTATGATAGCATAGTATTTAGTCTTAGCTGAAACGGTTTCTTCGCTTCCCACTATCACTGATACACTGTTTTCACTTAGTATAAGGCCTATTGCCAATTGTAGTTTAACGTTCTTTACGAAATTCTTTTTTCCATAAATCATGAATGAACCTTTATTCAGATATTCTCCACTTGGCGGNGATTTAGAGACTTGATTACCTAGAACCCAGAATACATCAACAGAGGCTAAACCTACTTTCCATGCTTTTGAGTAACTTGCAGCAATTACTGCTGCATCATAGATATCATCTTCAAGGATTGTATTATTTTCTTGTGCTATGATAATTGTCGCTGGAGCACCTGCGATATCCGCATGGAGAAATATATCCTTATCCCTTAGGTATTTTTTAACTATACTTTCATTTTGACTTGCATCTTTTCCTGCAATTATTAAATATCCGTTTCTTGAAATGCTCCATCTGTATTTTTCATACCATTCCTTTTTCCTTAGCACCAGTTTTATCTCATTTTGCTTTTCTATTTCTTGCTTCTCGATTTTCTCTAATTTTTCTTTTAATTCATCTAAACTTTCAAGAGCCCTTTCAATTTTTCTTTTATATTCCTTAGCTTCGTCAAAAAATCTCATTGCGTTTTTAGTAGCTGAAAGTAAAGTATCTAATTCAATTTCAACTCCATCTAGATTAAGTTTTATCTTTTTACTTTTTGGTCTATTGTCTAATAATAACTGATCTATTTCGTATGCTTTGGAAAGTATAATATTGCCTAATTGTCTATAACTTTTTTCTTTGTTTTCATATTCTTTTATACTGTCCTCTATTTGTTTAATTGTGGTTATGATCTTCTGCTTCTCTTCTAAGATTTTTCTGGAGGATTTTTCAGATAACTCCTTTTGAGATATGGTATAGAAATAATCGTCTATTGCATCATTGAATCTTTGGTATTCCTTGCACCCATCAAGAGGAAAAGGAACTACAGTTGTATCTTCTATAAGACATGGTTTTATTTCTCCATTAATGAGTGAAATCTCTAAGTTTTTTATTTTTTCTCTTATCAAGTTAATATCTGGTGTAGTGCTTTGCAAACTAAGATAGTTTACTACTTCTTGTGGGATTCCTAAGGCTTTTGCTATGCTCCCTTTCTTAATTAACTTTTCTAATTCCTCTTTATTAGGTTCGACCGTAGGTGGAGGTTTATATGTTTCCCCTATTCTTATGAGCCTATCTTTGAATTCTTTATATTCATTTGCAAATAATATTTTATCATTTTTATCTAATATTACCAAAACTCCTCTAGGTAGTAGTTCTACTATTATCTTTTTCTCACCCCTTTTAAGTTCTAGAATTAATATCCTTTCTTGATTTAATATATGTATATTTGTAATTATATCTCCCCTAATTAATCCTCTTAGTGTAGTTATTTTCGTTGAAGAAATTTTTGGATAATTATATTTCGTTATGTTTATTCTTTTACNTGGCTCTATAATTAATTCTTGGTCTCTTCCACCACAATATAATTTCAGAATATATGTATTTTCAGTATTTTGTACTAAGAAAACATTATCTATTATACATCCTTCTACCGCTTTTCTATTTTCTGTAATCCATGCTATTAAATCGAAGTATGTCATACTGTTTTTTCTCTGTAATTTTATATTCTGAGAGCTCATTCATTAGACATGTGGAAATAGAAGATAAAATATTAATTATGCGAGGCATTTTAGGAATCGTAGCCGGAGGNATCTCAACAATATTTTATTCATCGATTTATATACTTGTAGTAGTAATCTCCTTTTATGTCTTCTCAGCGATGCTTTCACTTTTCTTATTTAGGGAAAAAAAGGCAAGAAATGTCTTTGGCAAAGGTATCGGAATATATCTTTCTTCATGGTTTGTAAGTTTACTATTAATTTACAATCTCTCATTGAGATGAGGATCATGCTAACGCAAAAATTCGTTGTAGATAGTATGCTTGGTAAAATTGCAAGATGGCTAAGAATTATGGGTTATGATACACTATACAGTAATGATCTTGAAGATTGGAAGATTCTGAAGATTGCTGAGACACAAAAAAGAATTATTGTAACTAGAGATAGGGGTATTTATAACCGTTCTCTCAAAAGGGGATTAAATTGTATTCTACTTTCACCGGATTCCGATATAATACAAGATTTGGCTTTTATTGCATTTAGATCTAAAATTGATTTATCTGTAAATATAAACGCCACTAGATGTCCTCAGTGCAATTCAGTTTTGAGTAAGTTGTCAGAAAGTAGGTGGACTTGCCCTAAATGTAAGAAAGAGTATTGGAAAGGTAGGCATTGGAAAACAATTGAAGAGGTAATAATTAAAGCTAATTCTGAGCTAATAAAATTGGAAGCTAAAAATGATTCAAGGGGATCTAGTACAGATACAAGAGTTAAACAACGAGATAGGACGGTTTCTAATAGAAATAGCTAGAAAAGCCATTAAAGAAGAATTCAAGTTAGACAAGTTAGATTTGAGTAACTATAATAATCCCATTTTAGACAAAAAAGGCCTAGCCTTTGTAACTTTGGAGAAAATTACGTATAACACGAGTTCCTTAAGAGGTTGCATAGGTTATGTTGAAGCAGTTGCTCCTTTAAAACAGATAGTAGCATCTGCAGCTAAAGCTGCTGCTTTTTCAGATCCAAGATTTAATCCTCTACAAAAGGATGAATTATCAGAAATTATTATTGAGGTTACAGTGTTAACAAAACCCGAAGAGATAAAGGTAAAAGATAGGTGGGATTTACCTAAGATCATAAAAGTTGGAGAGGATGGTTTAATAGTTGAAAAAGGTATTCTCCATAGTGGCCTTTTACTACCTCAGGTTCCCATGGAATATTGTTGGGATGAAGAAACATTCTTGGCAGAAACTTGTATTAAAGCTTCTTTAGAACCAGATTGTTGGTTAGATAATTCGGTCAGAATTAAAAGATTCCATGGAATAATATTTAGAGAGACTAGACCAGATGGAAGTGATATTATAGTAGTAAAACCAAGTGATATTAAATGTAAATTGAACGAGTTACTAAATAATTTTTGAGGATATTATAAGCTAAGAAGATGAACTTCGATTATGACTTATACAATAATCCTCGAGAATAAAACTCTTTCTTCTCGAATAAATACTTAAAAAATATAATAATTATAAAGTAGGACGAACGAGATTTAGATAAAAAGCTCAGAAATNCTTTTTTATGCCAGTAATGAGATGTTGTATATACGGTGTTAAAGAATGGAACAAGAATATGCCGAACTATTTAGTGATGAAGTTAAAAACGCATTACAAGACGCATTAAAAGATATGAGAAATCCCGTAGATGTTTATGTATTCGTAGACAGTGAAGACTCCAATTGCCAATATTGTAGTGTCACTACTAAATTTCTGGAATTTATAGCTAGTGCAGCACCAAAAGATGGTAATGGTAGTTTATTAAAGGTTCATATAGTTGATAGAGTAAATCAAAATGACAGAAAGATTTTCGAAGAGTTCAACGTGGAGAGAGTTCCTACTGTGGCATTTTATAATGGATATATTAGATGGACAGGAGCTCCGTTAGGTGAGGAAATAAGAGCATTAGTTGAGACTATAGTAAGGCTTTCACAAGGCGAGAGCGGTTTAAGTCAAGAAACTGTAGAAGCTATAAAATCTAAACTGAACGGTAAAGTAAAGATAGAAACTGTTGTCACGCCATCTTGTCCATATTGTCCATATGCAGCGTTAATGGCACATATGGTTGCTTTTGAGGCTTGCAGAGCAGGGAAGTGTAATGTTGTATCTGATGTAGTAGAAGCTTATGAAAATCAAGATATTGCTGAGAAATATCAAGTAATGTCAGTACCATCTATAGCTATAAATGAATCTGTAGAATTTATAGGAGTACCATACGAAGAGAACTTTATCAATGCAATTTTAGAAAAGCAAAAGATAAGCTAAAACTCTTTTATCACAGTATCTATTAAATAGTATAGTAGAGAGTAATGAGGATAATTTCAATAAAGCTAACAGAGGAGGAGTATAAGGAGTTAGAAGAACGAGCTAGAAAAGAAGGTTTCGTTTTATTAAGCGATTTCGTTAAATCACTTATTTTCTCTACTTCATCTTATTCTCATGATTCTCAAGTAGATAATACGCAAGTTGTATCAAGAATAGAAAAAAAGATGCAAGACATGATCAATCCTTTTACTTCTCAGATTGATGAACTTAAACAAAAAATAGCAATATTAACGGAAAGAATAGAGATATTAGAGGAAAAATTAGGTGAAATTAAGGACACTACGAAAGATATGAATAAAAAACCAAAAAAGAGTTTTGAATCTAAATCTGTTAACATAAAATCTGAACCTCAGCATAAGAAGACTGCAATAGATATACTAAGAGACCAAGGTGTGATATATGAATCTGAATTAAAGTTAAATAACCCAGATGCATTTTTTGATAAATTAGAAACTCAAGGAGCAATAGTAATAACAACTGACCCCGAGAGGATAGCTATAGATTCTAATTTCTATGAGGAATTTAAGAAGAAAATAGCTAGTATTTCTACTTCAGATGAGATAGAAGTTCAAAAATATTTGACAAAACAAGAATACAAGTTGTTCCAAAAACTTAGACAATATAGTGTTATATNCTTTGATGCTGATAGTAAAAGCTGGAAATTTGTGAGTTAAATCTAGGTAATGTAACTCCTTTTTGTCCTTGGTATTTTCCTTGATATGGGTATTCCACTGGCGTAAGCGTNCTGGCAAAGATCAAGTGGATAAATCTTGTACTTCTCTTTAATTTTACAGGAAAAGATGAGCCTACAACTTCTATTGTAACTTGTCCTTTAAATCCTGCATCAACTATTGTAGGTGGGATAAATAGACCTAATCTAGCGAACGTTGACCTTAGATTTACGAAAGCCATAACATCATTATTCAATTCTATATACTCTTCAGTTGTTAACAGCACATGTTCGTAGGGCTGGATTATAAATTCCTCTCCTTTCTCCGTTTGGAAGAATGAAGGATCGGGATTATCTGGATCAAACACTTTATCAGTTTTTTTGAATCTAGCTATTTCATTACCTACTCTTAGGTCAACTCCGTTTTCTCTTACTGTATCCTCCCTTAAGGGCTGGATTTTTATCCAGCTCTTCTCTAAATAATACTTCAAATCCCTATCAGATAGAATCATATTAAAAATATTGTAGTTATAAAGGGTTAAAAACCAGTACCTTCCTATATTCATATTGCATAGGNGTTCAGAGTAACTCTGACTCTTCATCTGAAGTCGGTAATTGCCGAGTATTCATCATCCATGAAATGATTATAAATAACTGCAGATAATATAAATTAATCTATGGAGTTTAAAGTTATTGCCGAATACTTTGATAAATTAGAGAAGATATCTTCAAGGCTCCAGCTTACAGCTTTACTGGCTGATCTTTTAAGCAAAAGNGATAAGGCAATTATAGATAAGGTAGTTTATATTATACAAGGCAAATTATGGCCTGATTTTCTAGGTTATCCAGAGCTTGGAATTGGAGAGAAATTCTTAATAAAAGCAATTAGTATAGCTACGAACACAGATGAAAATTCAGTAGAAAATCTCTATAAGTCAATAGGTGATCTTGGAGAAGTAGCTCGAAGGTTGAAAAGTAAGCAACAAAGTACAGGAATTTTAGGTTTTTTGGGTACATCAAGTAAAGAGAGCTTAAAAGTGGATGAAGTTTACTCTACGTTATCTAAGGTGGCATTAACTACGGGAGAGGGTAGTAGAGATTTAAAGATAAGATTACTGGCAGGATTGTTAAAAAAGGCAGATCCGTTAGAGGCCAAGTTCCTAGTTAGGTTTGTTGAAGGTCGACTTAGAGTTGGTATAGGAGATGCGACAGTTTTAGATGCTATGGCAATAGCTTTTGGCGGGGGGCAATCAGCATCAGAAATAGTTGAAAGAGCTTATAATCTTAGGGCGGATCTAGGAAACATTGCAAAAATTATAGTAGAGAAGGGAATTGAAGCCTTAAAGACTCTAAAACCTGAAGTTGGAATACCAATTAGACCGATGCTAGCTGAAAGGTTATCAAATCCTGAAGAAATATTAAAGAAAGTAGGTGGAAGTGCATTAGTCGATTATAAATACGATGGAGAGAGGGCCCAAATACACAAAAAAGATGACAAAATTTTTATATTTTCTCGAAGATTAGAGAACATTACTTCTCAGTATCCAGATGTAGTAGAGTATATTAGTAAATACACTGAAGGCAAAGAGTTCATTATAGAAGGAGAAATAGTGGCTGTAGATCCAGAAAGCGGTGAGATGAGATCATTTCAAGAATTAATGCACAGAAAGAGGAAGTCAGATATTTACGAAGCAATTAAAGAGTACCCAGTAAACGTATTTCTCTTTGATTTAATGTATTATGAAGATGTAGATTATACTACAAAGCCATTAGAAGTTAGGAGAAAATTGTTAGAAAGTATTGTAAAACCAAACGACTATGTAAAAATAGCTCATCATATTCAAGTTAATAATGTAGAGGATCTTAAATCGTTCTTCTATCGAGCAATATCTGAGGGTGGAGAGGGAGTAATGGTGAAGGCAATTGGAAAAGATGCAATATATCAAGCTGGTGCTAGGGGTTGGTTATGGATAAAGCTTAAACGTGATTATCAAAGCGAGATGGCTGATACAGTAGACTTAGTAGTTGTTGGTGGTTTCTATGGGAAGGGTAAAAGAGGCGGCAAGATAAGCTCACTATTAATGGCCGCATATAATCCTAAGACTGATACTTTCGAATCTGTTTGCAAGGTGGCTAGTGGCTTCTCAGATGAGCAACTTGATGAGTTACAGAAGAAGTTAATGGAAATAAAGAGGGATATAAAACATCCTAGAGTTAATTCTAAGATGGAACCAGATATATGGGTAGAGCCAGTTTATGTAGCGGAAATAATTGGAGCGGAGATAACAATATCTCCTTTACATACTTGTTGTCAAGACGTCGTAGAGAAGGATGCTGGTTTATCTATAAGATTTCCTCGATTTATAAGATGGAGAGATGATAAAAGTCCAGAAGATGCTACAACCACTGATGAGATACTTGAAATGTACAACAAGCAGCCTAAGAAGAAGATCGAATCACCNCCTATAGACGAGAGCGTTTAAAATATATCGGGGCTCTACATATGGTACTAATGTGCAGAATCTTGTAAAGATACTTCCTAATGGGGCTATTTTAATCGGTGAAAAATTTACTATTGATGGACATTATGAACGTCCATTCAGGGTTGTGACGCATTTTCATGCTGATCATATAATGGGTCTTGAGAAAAGTATTTCCATCTGTGATAGTATAATTGCAACACCCATTACGTTAGACATATTAAAGCTAGATTATGCCATACCACCAAGAAAGGCGTTTGGTTTAAATTACGATATAAAAATGACTTTTGATGACGAGACTATTGTGCTAAAGAAGTCAGATCATGTAATAGGTTCTGCGCAAGTTCTTATTACACTTAAAAACGGTTTAGAAATAGGGTATACTGGTGATTTTAAGAATCCAGATAAAGGTACTCCTATACTCCATCCAGATATTTTAATAATTGAAGCTACATATGGCAAACCGGATTTCAGAAGGCCATTTAAAGATGATGTGGAGAGTTTATTTGCAGATTACGTTAGAGACGCGCTTATGAATAGTCCAGTGAGAATCTACGGTTATCATGGGAAATTACAAGAGATAATGCTTAGCTTGAGAAAAATGGGTATTGACGCTCCTTTTATAGTAGGTGGCAAAATTTCCAAGATGACCAATATTGCAATAAAGTACGGCTATAACATAAGCCAAGTTTTTGATGAGAGTCAAAGTGAGGCTAGAGAAATAATGCGTGACGACTGGTATATTTCTTTTTCTCATTATAATGAATTCAAACGAAGAAATGGTAAATATTTTAATTTCTTGTTAAGTGGGTGGGAATTTAAGGATGTGGTGAAAAAGATTGATGAAAAGTCGTATGCAGTATCCTTTAGCGACCATGCTGATTTCGACGATCTCATATATTACGTGGAAAGAACTTCTGCTAAGTATATCATAACTGATGGCGGAAGGAGAAGCTATGGTAAAGAGCTAGCTGAATACATTTCCAAAAAATTAGGTAAAGTAGCGGTTAGTATGCCGTAGATCAAATTACAAGTGTCTCGTTAATTAACTTATTTAACTTAAATCTGGAAGGCGAGAAAATATCTATAAATTTATTCTTGTAGTTATCTGCGATTAGATCAGCCATTATTTTTCCAGAGTAAGGAGCGAACATCATGCCGTGGCCACTATAGCCTGCGTCAATAAATAGACCTTCTGGCCAATCATCAGAATACCCCATAATTTGAGAACTGTCTGGAGTCATCTCATAATAACCTGACCATCCTCTCAATACTCCTATACCCTCTATTCCCTTTATTAATTGTCTTATACCTTTGAGAAATTTTATGGTGTTAGATATTGATATTGTGAACTCCTCAAATTTATATTCCCTTTTATCTTCTATTCCNCCTATGATCTCTCCTTTTAATGTCTGTGAGAAATAGATTTGAAGCTTAGAGTTTATAATTAATGGTTCGATAAAATATCTTAATGGTTCTGTTATATATATCTCTTTTTTCTCTGGAAATATAGGNATTTTTATTCCGATACTGGATAGTATTTCACTANTCCACGCCCCTGCAGTAACTATAACCTTATCGCCATACAACTCTTTTCCACTACTTAGTTTTACGCCTTTTATCTTGTTATCATCTTTTATTAGCGAGACCACTTTATCATAAATCATTGAAACCCTATCCTTGATTGAATAATAGTAGCTGTACAATATGTAATCATGATGAAACGCGCCATCTTGAGGTGCCAAGTAACATTGTCCTTCAAATTTTATGTAAGAATACCGATCTTTACATTCTGTAAATTTCCCTCCTATATTATATGAGCTCCAAAAACTATCTAGTTTTTTGAATGAACTATACTCTTTTTCTTCGTTAATTATCCATAGATATCCAGTTCTCAATAGTAACGAATTATACTCAAGTTCCTTTGATTGTTTCTTTAAATAATTTATCGCATTAATGGCATNCTCTACGTTTTCCTTACTGTAAAAATGATATCTATATCTAGATGCGTTCCTACTGCTCGATCCATAACCAATTCTTTTCCACTCTATTAGTGTTAGATCTTTTTTATCATAGCCCTTTTTTACTAGATGGTATGCTAAACTTAAACCGTGAGAACCAGCTCCAACAATAATTATCATTCAGATCACCATTCTATACAGAGGAGTTCTAAACGTTATAAGTTGCCTATCGCCTAGAAAACTTCCTAGGGAATATGTACATAATTTTCCTTGGCAATCTCCTGTACCCAAACCTGTAGTTCGTTTTATTTCTTCTACTTTGCTAAATCCTCTACTTACTTGTATCTTAACTTCGCTTAGGGTAATATCCTCGCATTCACACACATATCCTTTACTTCCATAAATGTATGGAGAGGTATTTCTTTTGGGATTTTTTTGTTGATAATAATTATAAATATATGTATAATCTTTTAAATTATTTATGAATTCATCCAAGTATTTCTCATTAACAGCTGTTTTACCACTCAGAAATGAGGTATACTCGTCTGAAATTCCACGCATTCCTCCAACTATGTAAACGTTTTCATAAGCCTTTCCATCCATAGAGTGTATTGGCATATAAACATGGAAATACTCATTAAAATCATATGGGATCCCAATATTATACGAGTGATCTATTTTTGGTTGCTTAATTATTGCATAAACTAAAATATTTGAACTAAATGTTCTTTCGTCAGTTGTTATCTTTAACATCCCACCTTTTTCCCTTTTTACTTGCAAGTTATTACTATTTATTATTTCAACACCTAGCTCATCTATTAGTTCCCTATAATATTTTGACAGGAACAGTATACCGTTATTGATTACAATTCTCTTTTCAACTTTAAATAGCACTTTTACTATGTCATCAGTATTCCCTAAAGCAATTACGTTCGTAAGTTGATTTCCGTATCTTAAGTAAAGATTCTTTGATATTACNCCGGGTACGTCATTTCCATCGAAAATTGGTGGAATATATCTTCCGCCACTTGCTAAAAAGATTCTTTTAGTCTTTATCATTAATATCTTACTCTTCGTAAGAAATCCTATTCCTTCATCAAATTTACCTAATAAAACTCCCTCTAGAATTTTATCCTTATTTTCGTTAATGATATCCTTTAATAACTTAGAGAACTCATCTTTATTAGTTTGTGGTAATGGATAGGGTATATGAGTGTTCCATTCGATATCAGATGATATTAAGATCGTTTTCTCTTCCTTATTTATTTCTGATAAGACTCCTAACCCAGAAGTCCCTCCTCCTATAATTATATTCTGTACTTCAAGGAATTCCAACTCTTTTTGGTCATTATTNCTTGTTATTGAATCTGGTAAATTAATGAGGTGTTTAGAGTAAGTTTTTACTAGGCTTGGAAATATTCGTAATAATTTGCTATGTAGGATACTGGTATCAATTGGTATCTCAATTTTCTTCACATATTTTTTAGTCTGTGTATCATGGCATAAGTCAATTCTTTTTCCGTTCTCTATTATCTCGTTATATGGTAAGCCTGGCTCACAATCTTTCATGCTTCTAGGTCTTCTATGCCTTTTGCTTAGTATTATCGGCATATCCATTTTTAAGGACCTCATTTATAATTTTACCATCAGATTTATAATTTATTCCATACAATTTCAATATTGTAGGCGTAACGTCAACTATTTTCATGTCTATTCGTTTCTTAGTGAAATTTTTGCCATATAATATTACAATCCCATTAATATCATCATTTCTATAATACCCATGATCCGCAGTAGTTGTATTATAAGGGATGACGTTTTCAAATATTGTATTTTTTTCTATATTGCTTGAGATGGAGTATTTTGGATTAACGCCATTGATTATTATATCGCCTTGTCTATCACTTGCTGGTGTCTCATTAGAATAAATCACGGTAAATATCCTTTCTCCAGTTTCGGGATCTTCTAATCTTTCTAAGTTAATAGTCAAATATTTAATTAATTTATTAAATTCCTTTTTGCTCACTATTCCAAATTTCTCCCTCTCTTTTAGGTTAATTCTAATAATTCCTCCACCACCATAATACGCCTTAGTTCTCTTCCAATCTATTTTCTTATCATCGACTATTTTTAGTACATTAAGCTTTTCTAAAAATTTATTAAGATACAGCCTCTTTTTTACCTTATTTATTCCATGATCTGAACAAATAATAATATTATCAGCTAATTCGACATGGGCTTTCACAAAGTTATCTGCCATCCTATATACTTGGAAAATATAATCTAATGATCTTGAATCGTCTATACCATAAAGNAGGTGTTGTATATTATCTACTATCGGTAAGTATGTTATTGCGAAATCCCATTCTTCACGTTTAAGCAGAAATAACGAATAGTTATAGAAAAAGTCATATGCAAATTTTAAAGTTTCATAATATTCATTAAAACCGATTATATTAGACTTTAGAGAAACGTAATCACCATCTAGTATCATTCCGTATTTCTTAACAACGTTCTCCCATACTTCGTTTTGTAACTCTTGATTATTTGACCAACTAGGAATTAGAAACGATATTGGTGTGAGATAAATCCCATTACTTAGGCCCTTTAATCTAAACGTTCCTTTCATTTCCTTTCCTTTACATCTCATAATTACCTCAAGTGGAGCTGTCCATTCATTTTGCTTCAAATTTAATGACAACGTATTATTCTCGATATCAGTTATTTTTATAGTATACTCCTCATTATTACTCTCGATACTAAAATTAACTTCATTTATAGTTGTATTGCCAATCTTAAGAAAAGCTCCCTCGCTACACTCTTTAATTTTGGATTTATAGGGATCAAACAAGATAAGATTTTTTAGTTTCCATTTATCCGGTAAGGCTTGCGGTGCTGAGGTTACTATTACTTTATATTCTTTTTTCGCTAAGAGGTACCATATTGGATCAACCTTTAATGGTATACTACTATGTGCTGATAGCGGTTTACTTAGACTATAGCCTTTTATGAAGATCTTTGTGGAAGTTATTCCATGACTTGCTGGTAAGTATCCCGTGAATAAAGATGCCAAAGCTACTGGGGTTATTGTGGGGAAAACACTCTCTAGTTTACCAAAGCTCCCATTTTCAACAAGATTATTCATAGTATCTAAATTATATCTAAATTGGTTAAAAACAGAATAACTAACCCCATCAATGACTATTAGTAATGTCTTCAAATCACGCACCTATTCTTTGTATATTTTCTTTTCTAGGTCTTTTCTTATATTTTTTGGAGAAATCATATTAATATGAGATCTTTTTAAATTACCCTTTTTATCAAAACTTATCGCGAATTCATAAATACCTATTTGATTTTCATATTCACCGAACACATCGTATCTATCTTTAAAGCCTTGATAATACTTAATTTGAAGACTACTATCAACTATTGTATTATCAATCTTTTTAAGAACTTTAAGCGTCAAATCTTTAATTTCATCCATTTCGTTTCATCTCCACCAAAATAGTTTCTATAATGCCTTTGATAGAATGTGTCTTACTTTCTATTATTTTTACCTCATTATTAACCCGTTTCAAAGTTTCCGTCGTAATCGGACCTATGCTATATACTATAATCTTACACTTTCTACTAATATAAGGGCCAATTAGCCTTGCCATCAATGAGCTAGTAAATGCTATGGCATCGACTTCACATTTAGCTAGGATTTTTGACACTTTATTTATATTATCTCCAATTATTTCCGAATCATATACATAGATCTCATCATATTTAATTTTGCCATTAAGAAGATTTTTCATATCTTCAGAAGCTTTTTTACTCCTTATGCTGAGCACACTATTTACCTTATCTTCCAAGATTCTTCTAGCTAGTTCTACGCTTGTAAATTTCTCTGGAGTTATTGGATTTGNATTGTACATTCTCATTAGTAACTCTGAAGTTTCTTCTCCTATGGCGTATATCTTACGATTTTTAATGAGNAAATGTTCTTTAAAACAAATAACTGAATTTCTACTTGTAAATGCAAGGGCCTCATAATCATAGTTCGGTAATGAATACGGGATACATTTTATTTTAAAAATGGGTATGTTTAGAACCTCAATTCCATTTTTCTGAAGGAGCATAAGCTTTTCATTGAGCTCCGTGTCTTCGTTATCGGGCCTAAGGAATAATATCCTCATTCTTCATCTCCTTCTTTAGTAACAAGCCTAATTCAGATCCTATAGTATATGGGTCCCCTGGCTTGCTAATGGATACAGTAATTTTTTTCTTTCCATCACTATAACTTGCAATACCATAGAACTCTTTTCCTTCTTTTTTAAATAACNCCCCAATTGGAGAATGACAACCTCCTCCAACTAAACTGATTACTGCTCTTTCTGCTAACGCCTCATCTAATGTGTCTTTATGATTAATTTCTTTGAATATCTCTTTTATCTTCTCATCTTTTTTTCTTCCCAAGGCTACTATAATNCCTTGATTTGCTTCTGGAGTAAAATCATAAACATTAAGTCTATGATAGTTCATAGTCATATTGAGCCTTTTTAAGGAGGCCTCAGCTAAAATTAAGCCTTGATATTCTTTTGAGAGATATTTTCTTATTCTAGTATCTACGTTGCCTCTAATATCTTTCGTATTTATTTCTGGCTTGATGTATTTAAGAAAGTTTTTCCTTCTTATGCTACTAGTACCTATAGTGATATTTGAATCCAACTTATCTAGATTCTTCTCTGCAATTAATATATCATAGGGAGGATCTCTTTTCAGTACCGCAAATATTTCAAGGCTAGGATTTATTTCTGATAAGATATCTTTCATACTGTGCACTGCAATATCAGCTTTTCCCTCTAATACAGCCTCATTAACTTCTTTTTCAAAAACTCCTTTTCCTAATTTACTTAATGGTTCAGTTGAAAATAAGTCAGCTTTTGTCTTTATATCTATTATTTCGTACTCTATTCCAATTTTCTTTAATTTTTCTCCTAACATATCAACTTGTATTCTACTTAGTTTACTTCCTCTTGCAGCTATTCGGATTTTCAACTTAATTCGCCTATTACTTTTGCAAGTTTATCTATAGTATCGTTAACTACATCATCTTCATGCGCAGCTGAAGTGAAAATTGTCTCATATTGACTTGGCGGAATGAAGACTCTCTCTTTTAATAGCCTTTCATGAAATTTTATGTAATATTCTTTATTAGCCCTTTTGGCATCTGAATAGTTTCTAACCTTGTCTATTCCGAAAAATACTTGGAACATACTCCCAATATGATTTATTGTATGTTTTATTTTTAGCAACCTTTCTAATTCCTCTACAAGAGTCTTAGAGGCTTTGTTTGCAATATTATATGGGTATTCTTTTTCAAGTTCTTCTATTGTAGCAATTCCAGCTATCATAGATATGGGGTTAGCGTTAAATGTGCCAGCATTAAATACTCTACCAGCGGGAGTAAAGTTATCAATAATTTCTGCTTTACCTGCTACTGCGCCTATAGGGAAACCACCACCTATGATTTTACCTAGTGTTGTTATGTCTGGATAAATTTGATAGTAAGATTGCGCTCCACCTATATCGATTCTAAAACCAGTTATAACTTCATCGAAGATTAATAATGAATTGTAGGACTTTGTAAGTTCCCTTAATCCAGATAAGAAGCCCTTTTCAGGTAAGATTACACCAGCATTTCCCATAATAGGTTCTAAGAGTGCTGCAGCGATGTCCTCATTTCTTAATTTTTTATCTACACAATCAAGATCATTAAATTCGCATATTTCTACCGTTTTCATTATTTCCATTGGGATACCATCAGAAGTTGTAACGTTATATTCTGTAGCAGCACTTCCAGCTTCCACAAGTGTGTAATCGTGAGCTCCATGATAATTTCCGCTAAACTTCAGTATTTTACTCCTTTTTGAATAGCCTCTGGCTAATCTTATAGCAGCCATTGTAGCCTCAGTTCCACTATTTACAAATCTTATTTTCTGGGCTGATGGTATATGTGAACTAATTTTTTTAGCTAATTCTATTTCTAATTTGCTAGGAGTTCCGAAAAGCCAACCTTTTTCTAATTGCTCAATTATTTTTCTCTTTACGGATTCTGGAGAGTGACCTAAAATTAGAGGTCCGTAACCCAATACATAGTCAATGAACTTGTTACCCTCGACCGTGTAAATATAAGCTCCTTTTCCCCTTTCTACATAAAATGGGAATGGTTTTACTGCTGCTCTAACTGGGCTATTTACTCCTCCCGCAAATAATTGCCTAGCTTGAGCCCATAGTTCCTCGCTATTCAAAATGGTACACCTTCCTTTATCCATCTTACAATATCGTTAGCATAATAAGTAATAATTAAATCAGCCCCTGCTCTTTTTATTGCGGTAGTAATTTCCAATACGGCAGTCCTTTCATCTATCCATCCATTAATTGCTGCTGCTTTTATCATGCTATATTCACCACTGACATGATATGCCGCTAGGGGATATTCTGGGAAGTGATCTTTTACTAATCTTATTACATCTAAATATGTATGGGCAGGTTTGACCATCAAAATATCAGCTCCTTCCTCTATATCTAATCTAGCTTCTTTTAATGCTTCAAATGCGTTCCTAGGATCCATCTGATNCCCTCTCCTATCTCCAAACGCTGGTTTAGAGTAAGCCGCATCCCTAAAAGGACCATACATTATTGAAGCGTACTTTACACTGTATGACATTATCAATGTATCATTGTAACCAGCTCCATCTAGCGCATCTCTTATAGCCTTAACAACNCCGTCCATCATGCTTGATGGGGCTATAATATCTGCTCCAGCTTCAGCTTGGCTTAATGCAATCTTTGCATGAATCTTTAGGCTTTCATCATTATCTATTACATAACATCCGTTATTATAGTTCACAAGACCGCAATGACCATGAGACGTATACTCATCAGTACACTCGTCTGTGATTACTATAATCTTATCCTTAAAACTATCTTTTATTATTTTAACTGCCCTCTGTATTACACCATTTTTATCGTAGGCTGATGATGCTATCTCGTCTTTATAAGATGGAATTCCAAACAATATAATACTTCGAATACCATTTTCATAGCTATCTTGTACATAATTGACTAACTTATCATTTGGTGGATATCTGTACACTCCTGGCATTGAAGTAATTTGTTCTGGCTCATTTATACTTTCCTTTATAAATATTGGAAGTACTAAATCGTCTTGAAAAAGAGNCGTTTCAGCTACTAGATCTCTTACTAATTTGTTTTTTCTTAATCTTCTTGGTCTCAAAAATGGGAATGTTACCATCTTTAAAAATATCGATTAGAAAGTTAATGTAGTTGATTGAATTTTCCCCGTCAAATACTAGAGATCTTACATTGTCAAAAAGGGGTTGAAACGATTTTTTTATTATTGATCTTGTCATCAAATCTAATATTTCCTTAACTTGTTGATTGTTTATTCCAAGTTTTTCAAGTTCTTTATAGGCTCTTACTATTTCATTTTCCCTTATAGTTTCTACACGTTTCATTATCTTTGACATAAATTCACTATAAATTTCTTTTTTGTAATCATATATCAATTCGTCTATTCCATCTTCTACTAATTTATTAATTTTAACTAACTCCTCTTCTCTAGCTTTAAAGTTAAGTTTTGATATTTTTTCTAATTCTTCTAGGGTAATTACATTATTCCCAGTAAATAAGGGAGGGACAGTTATATCAACAATTAGTGTGTTCCATTTGTTTTCCAGTCTAAGATTCTCATGAGAAATTGATATAAAAGCAATATCGAAGCTACCTAACTTGTCTAAATCTAATTTCTCGTAATTGTAGCCAAATTTTAGGGCAAGTTGTTTTGCCTTTTCTACTGTTCTATTCATAATGGTAACATTCTTGACTCCTTCATTGTATAACATATTAGCTATTTTCTGTCCCATTTCGCCAGCGCCTACTATTACAATTTTTCTATCATAGAAGTTATTAAATTGCCTTTTAGCCTCATCAATAGCAAGGGAATATATACCAACTTTCCCCTTGGAAATACTAGTCTCTTCTCTAACTTTTCTACCTACTTTAATTGCTCTTTCAAAGAGTATTTGTAGATACTTTCCACTAAATCCTAATTTTTTAAACATATCAATAGTTGATCTAATTTGAGATAAGATTTCATACTCTCCAATAGACAGAGAATCAGCGCCACTGGCTACTAGAAATAGATGTTTTATACTATCTTTACCGCAGATCACTCTAGCTTGATTTCCAATTGGTTCATTATGCACATTATTTAAATATTGGATCATCTTATTTATCTCACTTATTGTATTTGTATTTGAATATAAGTATATCTCAACTCTATTACATGTTTGTAGAATAGCAAATTCAGCATTGATTAATTGCCTTAAGGACTTTATTTCCGTTTCTCTAAAATAATATAAGTGAAGATTACTTATCCCTATAGTTTTGTATGTAAATAAAATCGAACAATAGTTTTGTAGTAACTCCTCATTACTGGTCATTAATTATCTCCTCCGCTCTATGTAAGGCTTTTTCTATTAATCCATTAGTAGCATAATATTTGAATTTTTCATCATTATATATTTTATGATAAAAGGAATATCTAACAGATGGATCAGCTNCTTTTTTCTTTAATAGAGTTTTTACATCATACATTGCACTCAATAAATTTCTCATTTCTGGACTATTAGCAATACTAATTGTTTTCGACAAGATTTCTTTAGCTACGATACTAGATTTTCCTTTAGTAGTTATAGCTATTTCCATATCATCGTCAGAATAGAATATTGGCACTATAAAGTTGGAGTTTTCAGGATTAGTGGGATTATTACAAAGTTTTCTTAAATTTTTAGCTATATTACAAAGTTTCTCATTGAGCTCAAAGTTATTCGTACAAGTCAAAATTATATCGTATTTTTCTATTATACTACCATCTATTTTATTTGCATCTTCCTTAATTAGTCTTATATCTGAGTTGAGAAGATCTTGGGAGAAATCTAAACTTATGACGCATACATTAGCCCCATATTTCTTAAAAGCTAGTGCTCTTTTTGTACCTNCTTTGCCTCCACCGATTACAAGTACACGAAAATTAGAAAGATCAATAAAAATTGGATAATACTCCTTTTTGACCACAAGGTAATAGATATAAATAGATAACTTTAAGTTTAACTTTAAACTTCTAAAACCACCTATCTAATCCGGTTTGTCTAGAAGCTCCTTTAGCTTCTCTTATTGCTTTAATTAATCTTTCAATTCCATTCTTAACTCTTTCCTCACTGAAGTTATGTTCATTTACTAATATGTTAACTATATCCTTCTCATTGGGTTCATTTAAATCCAAGGTTTCTTCTGGTTTCACTACTTGTGGTTTCAAAAATAAACTTCTTATCTCATCAATATTGAAAGTAATATCTCTTTTTGAAATTTCTCCATATTCTATTGCCTTCTCTATCTTGCCGTATTTTTTAATTATCTTTAGTGCTCTTTCTGGCCCTATTCCCTTAATTCCATCAGGATTATAATCAGTCCCAATTAATATACTTATATCAATTAATTGTTCTCTTGTTATTCCTAATTTCTTAAGTAATAATTCAGTTTCTATTAATTCTGGTTTTATATCTATATATACGTCCTTGTTAGGAAGTTTTCTTTTACCAGTGATTGTCAAATTTCTTACTAATCTCTTAGCTCCAAAAAGAATCGAATCGTAATCTTGACTCGCCGCTGCCCAGCTAAATCCTAATATATTTAAATATGCAGCCTCAGCTTCTCCTTCGGAAGGTGCTTGAACTATAGGTATTCCCATAGCTCTCAACAAGTTTTTACTTTCCTCTACCATCATATTGGATAGTCTAAGTATAGCTTGCGAATATTTCCTTAGCTCTTCTATTTTCCCTTCACTCTTAGCTCTCTCTAGCTTTCTCTCAGCTTCTTCTTTTATTTTTCTCCTTCTTTCTAACTCTTCACTTTTTTGCTCTGGTGGTTTGCCGTCAAAGACGTAGATCGGTATAACACCCTCTTCTAGGATATTTATCGTTCTATAAAATAATCCACTTAGGTGGCTGGTTATCCTTCCATGGGAATCCATTAAGGGAGTTCCATCTGGTTGTCTTATCGCTGCTAAAAATTGATATAATGCATTATATCCGTCAATACTTACCTTCTTCCCTTTAAGCTCAGAAAATGAAAGTTCTCTTTTTACGTCTTTTACTAGATCTGCTAAATCTACTCCTATTCCTTATCACCTAAGTATGTTATCATTCTTACATTTTCTTTAATTAGTGAAACCGATATATAACCTCTAATCTCCAATGCCATTAACGCTTTTAAGAAATCATCATAAGATNCCTCATAATTTGTTGAATTTTTCACTTCTTTAAAAAGATCATCATCTCTTATATTATTATTATTCCTTATTTTATCCAAAATAATATTATATAATGGTACGCTTCTCCACATTGATTTCACGCATATGTACTTGGTTTAACGGTAGTTTTGNGCAATTGCTGCCTAGCTTTTTCTACCCAATTTTGATAGAATTGCAGCATATCTTGCGTAACTGATGGCTTAACTTTCCTCATAGCTTCTTCGAAATGTCTCAAGGAAACCTTAACCCCGTTAACCTTCATACACTCTTTCATAGTTTTATCTTTGCACTCAGTGTCAGTGGATTTACAACTCTCGTTGGTTTTCTCTATACATATTTTCATACTCTCCCTTATAGCTCTCATTGTAGCTTCTCTTACCAGTGCAGCTAAATCAGCTCCGGTATAACCTTCAGTCTTTTCAGCTACATCCTCTAAGCTGATGTCCTCCCCTAACACTATGTTCCTAGTATGAACCTTTAATATTTCTATTCTTGCTCTCTTGTCTGGTGGAGGTACGTAAATTAATTTCTCAAACCTTCCTGGTCTTAATAGTGCTGGATCTAAGATATCTGGTCTATTGGTTGCAGCTATTACTACTACGTTTTCTAATTTTTCAATTCCATCCATTTCCGCTAATAGTTGATTTACTATTCTCTCCGTTACTCCAGAATCGTAAGAGATTCCTCTTATTGGAGCTATTGAATCTATTTCGTCAAAGAATATTACAGCCGGCGCGTACATTCTAGCTTTTCTAAATATTTCCCTAACTGCTTTTTCACTTTCACCTACCCATTTGGATAATATTTCTGGTCCTCTCACTGCTATGAAGTTTGCTCCGCTTTCAGTTGCAACAGCCTTTGCAAGCATCGTCTTTCCAGTTCCTGGTGGACCAAATAATAATATACCCTTAGGTGGTCTAATACCAAGCTTTTCGAACATTTCTGGGAATTTTAATGGCCACTCAACAGCTTCTCTTAATTGCTGTTTAGCTTCTTCCAATCCTCCAATATCCTCCCATTTAACTTTTGGCACTTCCACATATACTTCTCTAAGGAGTGTTGGTTGGATGAACTTCATGGCGTCAATGAAATCTTGCATAGTTACTTTCAATTCCTTTAAGACATCGACTGGTATTTGTTCTTGTTCTAGATTAATTTTGCGTTCATTAATAAACCTTCTTAAGGCATTCATTGCTGCTTCTCTAGCTAGAGCTGCTAGATCAGCTCCAGTATAGCCGTGAGTCTGTTCGGAGATTTTATCTAAATCCACATCCTCAGCTAGAGGCATATTTCTAGTATGTACTTGTAGAATCTCTTTTCTAGCCTTAGCGTCAGGCGGTCTAATCTCTATTTCCCTATCAAATCTACCTGGTCTTCTTAATGCCGGATCTACAGCATCTGGTCTATTAGTTGCTCCTATGACTATTACTTTTCCTCTTCCTTTAATTCCATCCATTAGAGTCAACAATTGCGATACCACTCTTTTCTCTACTTCTCCGGTAACTTCTTCCCTCTTTGGTGCTATCGCATCTATTTCATCGATGAAAATTATAGCTGGCGCGTTCTTTTCCGCCTCCTCAAAGATTTCCCTTAGTCTCTGTTCACTTTCACCGTAGAATTTACTCATTATTTCTGGTCCATTGATTGAAGTGAAGTACGCACCTATTTCATTAGCAAGTGCCCTAGCCAATAAGGTTTTTCCAACTCCTGGTGGTCCATATAGTAATACACCCTTAGGTGGTTCTATTCCTAGATGCTGGAAAACTTCCGGATGTCTCATTGGAAGTTCTACTATTTCTCTTATTTTCTCCTTTACGTCTTCAAGGTCGCCAATATCTTCCCAAGTCACCTTAGGTACTACTGCAGTTTCCTTTACTGGTTCTTGTCTTATCTCTAAGGAAGTTCTACCTGTAACTCTTACAGATTGTGAAGGCTGTGTTGAAACTACAACGAAGTCTATGGATCCAACGTAAGTAGGAACAGAAATTGTTTCTCCTCTGCTTAGAGGTTTATCCATTAACCAGTCTTTAACATATTCTACAAAACTTTGGCTAAAGGAAATAGGTTGTGTTGGAGCTAAAACTACCTTGCTAGCATCTTGCACTTGTGCTTTCTTTACCGTAACTTCATCTCCAATACCCACTCCTATGGATTTTCTAATGTAACCATCTATTCTTATCTCACTGTCCGCTATTCCATCTCCTATTAACGCTTGTGCCAATGAAGATCCTGAAGGCCCAGTAATCTCTACATAATCACCGTTCTCTATTCCTAACCTACTCATAGTGTAATCAGTTATTCTGGCGACCTTCCTACCAACATCTCTTTGCCTAGCTTCTACCACTCTCAATTTTAATTGTTGGGACATATTAATCATCTTTCCGAAACGTTTAAAATAAGTCTTTCTCATTAAGACTATACGAGATTGAGAAATTGACAAGCATAGACAAAGTCCCTCCCTCAATATATACTAGATCATGTCCCAATTGTGGAGGAAATGTATCATCTCAGAGGCTATTTAACGGTTCTGCATGCGAATCGTGCTTAAAGGAGGATAAAGAGTTTAACAATTTATCTGATCTGATTAATATTCTTTCTGAAAACAATACTTTGAAAAATCTTAACCAATTATATAATATATTGGAAGAATACAAGGAAGTTGAAGAAATATTCAGTAAATTACTAAATAGTTCGAAACCTATAGGTCCTCAAAGGTCATGGATAATAAGGTTCTTAAGGGGAGAAAGTTTTGCAATAATAGCNCCTCCCGGTCTAGGTAAGACGACATTTGGCTTAATAATGTCCCTATACAATGCTACTCGTAATAGGAAATCAATCATTATTTTCCCAACTAGGACTTTAATATCACAAACGGTAGATAAACTGGCAAAATTTTCTGAATCATACTCATATTCACCTAGAATACTTTATAATAAACAATCTTCTACTCAGACTGAGAACGTATTAGAACAACTTAAAAGNGGGGATTTTGACATATTTGTTTCTACTAGTAGATATGTTATTCAGAATCTATCTGAATTGTCGAATGTAAAGTTTGACTTTATTTTCGTGGATGATGTAGACGTTGCGTTAAAATCTGGGAAAAGTGCCAAGGCAATACTTCGGCTGGTAGGGTTTACTGATGAGGATATTCAAACAACTATGAAATTACTTAGAGAAAATATAGGTGATGAAGAGAAGTTCGGAAAAATCCAAGAAATTAGAGAAAATAAACTAAAGGACAAAATAGTAATTTTCTCCTCTGCAACTATTAGTAGGGGAAATCCAACACTCTCATCACTTATGGGCTTTAGACCCGGGAGTTCCGTAATATACCTAAGGAATATTTATGACTCTTATATTGATCTGACTCAAACTTGTAAAGAGCGAGATGTTGACGAATGCACACTCGGTACTGTTATTAGAGTTCTTAAAAGGCTTAATGACGGTACTTTGATTTTTGTGCCTATAGATAAAGGTGTTCAATATGCCGAGTATTTAGCTTCAAATTTGAGAGACCATGGGATAAATGCAGAATCAGTTGCATCGTCTTCTATTTCCAAATTGGAGAAATTTGAGAGAGGTGAGGTGGGATCTCTAGTCGGTGTGGCAACTCATTACGGAGTTTTAGTTAGAGGAATAGATTTACCTTGGAGAGTAAAATATTCAATCTTTGTAGGTATACCAAAATTTAAATTCAAAATTGGCGAATATATGCATCCATTGGCGTTAACTAGACTACTAAACTTAGTATACTTAGTGAAGAACGATGACAAGATAAGGGGCTTACTTAGTTATATTCGTAAGAGATTAAGAAGAATAAGCCCTGCAGCTTTAGCAATGTTAGCCAAGGATATAAGAGAAGGAAAGATAGATGATGAGAGGCTAAAGGAGGCGTATAGTTTAGTTAATGAATATCTAAAAGATACTGAGTTTTTGAAAAAAATATCAGCTGTTGGGGATTTGGTAATAGAAGGGGATTATATTCTAATGCCAGACTATTTAACCTATATTCAGGCTAGTGGCAGAACATCTAGACTTTACGGCGCTAATTTAACTACTGGTCTTTCAGTATTATTAATAGATAATCTTAGATTATTTGAATTACTTAACAAAAAACTAAATTTAATCTTAGATGAAGTAAAATGGTATCCCCTAGATATAGATGCAGATAGACTTGGACAAGTTAGTTTAAGTGATATTGTAACTAAAATAACTGAAGAAAGAGAGAATTTGAGTAAAATGAAGAAAGAGGGAAGAGTAGAATCGTCCGCTATTAACGTTAAGACTACTTTATTTATAGTTGAATCTCCTAACAAGGCTAAAACTATTTCAAACTTCTTTTCAAGACCATCTACAAGATCGTATGGTAAGCTCAGAGTTTATGAGACAGTACTTGGAGATAGGATCCTAATTGTGGCTGCTAGTGGTGGGCATATTTATGATCTAATAACTGAAGATGACAATGAAAGATACGATGGCAATTATGTATATGGAGTTCTAGTAAAAGATAACAAATTTGTTCCAATTTATTCTACCATAAAGAAATGTGAAAAAGGTCATCAGATAGTAAAGGATCTAAGTGAGAATAAATGTCCTATTTGTGGGTCCAAAATAGTTGCTGATAAGACAGAGGTTGTAGATATACTGAGGAAATTGGCTCTTGAAGCTGATGAGGTTCTTATAGGTACCGACCCTGATACTGAAGGAGAAAAAATTTCTTGGGATATATATTTGGCTATTCGACCATTTAATAGTAATATAAAGAGAGCTGAATTTCACGAGGTAACTAGAAGAGCAATACTTAATGCAATAAAGAATCCTAGAGAATTTAACGATAATTTAGTTAAATCGCAAATTGTCAGAAGGATTGAGGATAGGTGGATTGGGTTTAAACTATCACGGAAACTTCAAACGGAGTTTTGGGAACAACACTGTAAATCCATATCTAAGGAAAATACGGAGTGTAAAGAAAATCGTAATCTGAGTGCAGGTAGAGTTCAAACTCCAGTATTAGATTGGATAGTCAATAGATACCAAAAATATAACGAAAATAAGAAAAAGTACCTTATTATAGAGTCTCAAGATAAATCAGTCTTTCCCTTTAGCATATTGGCTTCAAAGAAGAATGGCTTATCTAAAAAAACTCAGCTATTTATACAAATAGTAGATATAAATACAAAAGAAGAAGATTTTGGTCCCTTACCACCATATACTACAGATACATTACTAACTGACGCTGCCAATCTTTTAAGAATTCCTGCATCGGAGACCATGAGAATAGCTCAAGATCTTTTCGAATTGGGTTTGATAACCTATCATAGAACAGACAGTACCAGGATATCTAACGTTGGTATAAGTGTAGCAGAAAGTTATCTTAAGTCTAAACAAGTTGACATTTCCAAGGAATTTAGACCAAGATCTTGGGGAGAAGGAGGCGCACATGAAGCTATAAGGCCTACTAAACCCCTAGATGAAACCATGCTAAAGGCGTCCATAGAGCAAGGGGATTTGGAACTTTCCAAACAATTAACCTTCAATCACTTTCGAGTATATAATTTAATATTTAGGAGGTTCATTACTAGTCAACTACCACCATTAATAGTAACTAAACAAATAGTTAAGATAAAGGCGTATACTGATGATAATACTGAATTGGACTTAGATGAGGGNAAGAAGGAGTTTGTTATTGGGTATAGGTTAAAAGAAGGAGATGAGTTTAGACAAGTATTACAAGAGGCTATTTATACTACATTTAAGCCTTATCAACCTATAGACGAAAAAATGAAGGGAAAAGAACTTATTGGTAAAGTAACAAGTACGTTAAATAAGAGTGATGTGCAATTATATACTGAAGGAGAGTTGATAAGCGAGATGAAAAGTAAACAGATCGGAAGACCGAGTACGTATGCAGTCATAATCTCTACATTAAAGAAAAGGAGATACATTATAGAGTCTAAAAATTTGAAGAAAATAATACCAACCAAATTAGGTATGGCAGTTAAAGAATATCTTATGGAAAAATATAAACAAGTAGTATCTGAAAAACGAACTGTGAAATTACTCGAAAAGATGAACGAGGTAGAGGAGGGNAAAGTTGATTATTTAGTACTCTTAAAAGAATTATATAATGAAATACAAACAATTAGTTAAGGTTGGTGAAAAAGTTTATGCTTATAGCTTTAGTTCATTTAAGGCTTAAAGAATTATCAAGGAAACACAATCTAGAGAAAGCCAAAAAACTAATAAGGCAAGCTAAAGATAAAGGTGCAAAATTAGTTATACTGCCATCGCTGTTCCCTTCTGGAAATATGTTTGAAATATACGATAATGACAAGAAGCTAAGGAGTTTCATTAAAAATCTCGCAGAGAAAATTCCCGGTAATAATACTGATACTCTAATAAACCTCGCTATGGATGGGGAAGTTCATGTAATAGTTGGGCCTATTTTAGAACAAGCTGGTCCTAAAATATTCTTGACTTCACTCATAATATCACCACAAGGGGAGATTATAGGGAAATATAGGAAAACCGTGCTGTCTGATAAGGATATAAGGCTAGGAATATCAGCAGGGAAAGAACCAGTTAATGTAGTTGATAGGAGATATGGCATTATCGCTGAGGACGATATTTTCTCGCCGGAGATCAGTAGGCTTTTAGCTATGGGAGGCTCAGAAATTGTTATAGGTACTATGAAAGCCTTGGGAAAAGAGCAGCAAGTTATAAAACATCTTGCAATTGCTAGGACTATAGAGAACGGAATACCTTATTTGATAGTAGGGGAAAGTATAGAGGATGAAGAGGGAGAAATTATAGGCTACTCACCGACTTTCATTACCTCTCCAGATAATTTGATAAGTAAGGAAGCTGAGGAAGATGACAGTATATTGTTCGTTGAAAGCTCAATCTTAACATCATCGTCAAAACAGACATCATTAACTTATTTAGAACCAATTATAAATGGTCTTTGTAAAGGTGTAAAAAAGATTAAGGGNGAGGTGAAGAAGAGATCTGCTTCTACAGTAGAAGAGGAATAGATTTTAAGACGCAGCAATATATATTTCCAATCTTCTATTCTTAGAATATAACTTAACTACATTCTGATTTTCTAATTCCTTTAGTATTTTTCTAGCTACACTTATGCTTATTCCCGATTTTGTAGCTAAGGCATACGGGGTTATAATNCTCTCTTTCTTTATTTCGTCTAGAACTCTCTTCTTAGTTTCTTCATCTATAGTTACTGCCCTACTAATTATCTCTTTTCCAGTTTTTGATGGACCTTTCTTCTTCTCCTCCGCCTTTTGTTGCTTTTCAGCCTCNTTCTTTAATCTCTTTTCCATTGTTGAAATAGGCTTCTTTGAAGCTCCACCCATCTCTTACTCACTATGTTTTAAATTCCAATTCTGCCTAATAAATTATAGATGTCATCTGAATTATTAGAAGAGACCATTAGCAGAGTATCGAAGTTTGCTTCAGTTTTTGGAATATCAAAATCGGAATTAAAGGTATATTCATATCTCTTAATATATGGAAGAGCAACTGCAAGAGAGGTCTCAAATAAGTTAAGCTTACCATACACTAAAGTATATAATATTTTATCTAAACTTGAAGGTAGAGGGTGGGTTATAAAGATAGATAAAAGACCTGCTGTTTATGAGGCAATTCCTTTAAGAGACGTTTGGAATAAGATTAAAATTACTTTCCAAGAGAAACTAGATGAATTTGAAAAACAATTCATTGAGCCGATATCCAGTATTTTTTCCTCTAATATGGCATATAACATAGTTGTTATACCAAGAGATAACATAATGGATAGTGCGTTAAGGCTACTGAAGGATTACAGCAAGACATATCTGGTTGCAGTATCCTATCAAGAGTTTGTAAGAAGTGATATTGTAGATATATTAAAGGCCAACTCTCTTAAGGCAGAAACTAAAATAATAGTGGATAAAAGCGTTAGTTTACCTGACATTCCCTCAGCTCAAGTTAAGAGAGCTCAATCTTTATTCGGCAGTGGTATAATTACTTCTGACTCTATTCTCCTAATCATAAAGAATAATGATGTATTGACGGGGCTATTTTCAAATCACAAATATCTTATAGACATTGGCACGGTATATTTTAATCATTTATGGTCTACATTACCGGGCTAACTCTTATAAATGTTATAAAATTAACTATGCTATCTGAGTTTCTATGAAAATAATAACGGTAAAACTACCAGAGCAGTTTTTGGAAGCAATAGATGAATTAGTTAATACAGGTAGATATGGTTCTAGAAGTGAAGTCATAAGAGCAGCAATAGGTGATTTTATACGGAAAGAACTATGGGTAACTACAGAAGAGTAGATGATGAAGGCTGGTATTTTTGATAAAGTGATATAAGACACCAAAGCTGATGCTTTTTTGCCAAGTAGAAAGATACTTAACTCACTATTTTTCCTATTATATGATGCCATTAAATGAGGGAGATCCAGTAGTAATTTGGATAGATCCAAAAAGAGCGTATATTTCCAAACTGGAAAGAGGNAAAAGGCTTGATACTGACAAAGGAGTAATATTTTACGATAATTTAATAGGTCTTGAGTATGGTTCCTCACTAACCTTGCAAACTGGCGCTAAAGCTTATTTACTAAAACCTACTATACAAGATCTCTACTCCAAAGGACTAAAGAGGCCTTCGCAAGTTCTGTATCCTAAAGATATAGGATACATCTTAACTACCCTTTCACTAAATCAAGTAAAGACAGTGATTGAAGCTGGAACTGGATCTGGATTTCTAACAATTTCATTAGNCTTAAGTTTAAGTGAGAACGCTAAAATCTATACTTATGATGTAAGAGAAGATATGCAAAAAGTAGCTAAATTTAATGCAAATGTGTTAGGTGTTCAAGATAAGATAGTATTCAAATTGAAGGACATAAGGGAAGGNATAGATGAGAAGGAGGCAGATGCAATTTTTTTAGATATGCCCGATCCATGGAATGCCATACCAAAGCTTTATGAACCTCTTAAACCTTCATCTACAATAATTGTATTCGTTCCTACGGTAAATCAAATAGAGAAAACATTTTTCGCAATGAAGAATTCTGGAATTATAGATATTCATGTGGAAGAACTTATTTTGAGAGAGTATCAAGTTAAGGAGAACGCTGTAAGGCCTAGAAATATAGGTATTATGCATACGGGTTTTATTATTAGGGGAAGAAAATCAATATAAGGTACTGTTAGCGGAGTATATTTGATGAGTGAAGTTAAGTTTAACGCGTACTCTAAGGCAATAATAGAGTTTGAGGATGAAATAAAGAGAATAAAAAGAGAGATAGCAGATGACAGTAAAAGATTAATCNCCCTTTCAGACTCTTATCTTTCCGAATTAAGGGCAACTGCTGAGAAATCGCTGGATGAGGTTCAAAAATTATTAAATGAAGAGAAAAAAAGGCAATTAGACGAAATAAGAAATAAATACGTCTCTGAGCGAGAAAAACAATTGGATGAGATAAGGAAGGAAGCTGAGAAGAATGTTGATAAAGTTGTAAACGAGGTTATAAGGCAACTATTAGGTGTCTTTAAATGAGTTATGCGATTTACTCTTTTATACATTCGATCTCTAGAACGCAAAAGGTCTCATTATTAACAAAAGGTTTAGTTAACGAATTAATAAGTAGCGAAAGTTGGAATAATGTTGCCTCACTACTTAAAGAAAGGGGAATGATTGAGGAACAACCAGCTAGTATAGAGGATTTTGAATTCATGCTTAAGTCTAGATCTCTTACACTATTAGAAAAGATAAGAAATTATTTTTCAATATTTAGAGTGACGTATAATATAGTTGACCTATATATTTACATGCTATCTTTAGATGAATTGAAAAATATAATAGTTAGTATAGTTAATGGTATTGGAAATGGGGATAGTAATAAAATAAGATTTTTCAAAAAATACTTCGATCAAATACCATCTTCANTTGAGGAATTAACTAACAGTTTTAAGGGAAATATATATGCCAACGCTCTTTCATATGCTATCAAGGATGGGCAAGGTAAAAATATATCCTATCTTCTATCGTTACTTGATATCTATTTCATAAAGAAACTATCAGAGATCATAGAAGGTTTTAAGGGTGATTGGAAAAGTCTTGCCGAAAACATAATATGCTATTATAAGGATTACTACTCAATATCATTGGCAATCAAACACAAAACAGTAGAGAATACTGTTTGTAAAATCGGTACTGAGATACTTAAAGATCTCTCTTCTTCTACAAGTAATACTGAAATACTTGACATTTTAAGACGAACTCAGTACTCAAAGATGCTTAACGTAAATAATACTTACGAGGCACTAGCTAGTTTGTATAGAATGGCTAGGGNTAATGCTAGGAAGAGCTCAGAGCTAGTATTCATGAGTTCTCCATTTAATCCCGCATTGGCATTGGCATTAGCAGAACTGATACGTCTCGATACAGAGGATATAGTAAGCATAGCTAATGCAAAAAGCTTGAGATTAAAGGAAGAGGAGATTAAGAAGATGTTATCATTCGAGATCATATAATATTTTCTCGTCTACTATGTATTCATTGTCTTCTTTTATTATAGTCGATTCCGGTATCTGCGGAGGATTTGGCATATTCTGTATAGGCTTGGNTTTGCCAAGATATATCCATTTTAATTTCCCCCCAATTTTCTCTAATTTGTACCAATATTTTCCAATATAGATATATCTCTTACTATTTTTATAAACAATATGATAAGGTTTTAGGTAGACGCCGTATTCCTTTATCTTTGTGTTATACTCGTAGACCATTAGTTTAAGTTTATCAATAATCATGTCGAATTGTTTTTCGTTTACCTTAACTCGCATCACTATCATGTTTATTTTTATTATTTAAAATGCAATGATAATAATGGTTGATATTACATGCTCTACAGACGCATAGGTGATACTAACATTACAACATCTGAAATAGGGATTGGAGTATGGAGCTTAGTTACTGATTGGTGGGGCGCGGATACAAATAAGGCAGAGGATATATTACGAAAAGCGTATGAACTTGGAATTAACTTTTACGATACTGCAGATACTTACGGAGAGGGTAAGGGTGAGGAAATTATTGCAAAAGTTTTAGAGACTAAGAGAGACAATATAGTGATACTAACTAAGATAGGGTACGATTTTTATCATAAAGAGGGAGGTAAAATAAGACAAAGATTTAATATACCCTATCTTGAATTTGCTCTAAAGAGGTCCCTAGAAAGATTAAGAACAGACTATATTGACATACTGATGATTCACAATCCTAAGATTAATGTAATTAAAAATCCAGAGATCCTATCTTTTCTTAGATCGTTAAAGAAAGATGGGATAATAAGAATGTATGGTGCTGCTTTAGGTCCCACATTAGGTTGGGAAGAGGAGGGAATTGAGGCCATAAATATGGGATACGAAAGCTTAGAGTACATATATAATATTATTGAGCAAAGGCCAGGGAATAAGTTCTTGAAGTACGAGAAAATAGGACATGTAATAAGGGNACCTCATGCTTCTGATGTTTTAATTGAAGATAAATGGCCATTGATTTCTGATCCTAAACTGCATAGATCGTTAAAGGATAGCAAATGGCTAAATGAAGGAATTAAGAAAAGCTTAAAACTAAAGGAGTTTGCGAATTCTAAAGGAATGAAATTATCTGAATTGGCTCTAAAATTTATTCTATCCAATAAGAATGTGTCCACAGTGGTTCCTAATATAACTTCGATAAACGAATTGGAGGAATATGTAAAAGTGGAAAATTTACCAAGTCTTACTGAAGATGATTTAAAATACATTGAAGACTATTACAAGAAATACTATGAAGACCTAAATGAGGATAGTATAAAAGAAACTTTAAGGTATAAATAGTTTATTTCAAGAACTACTTATTTTATGCTTTTTCAAGATAGCTCATTAAGAAATCAGCAAATTTAGCAAACGCTCTTGCCCTATGTGAGTATTTATTCTTCTCCTCCAATGACATCTCCGCGAAAGTTCTCTTTTCTCCTTCTGGGATAAATATGGGGTCAAATCCAAAACCTGAATTACCCCTAATCTCTTCAGAAATAACTCCCTTTACGATACCATTAAATGTTTTAATTATTTTTCCGTCAGTAAACGTCAATACAGTCATGAAATACGCTGACCTATCTTTTAGGTCTTCGAGCAATTTTAGTATACCTTTAAGTCCAATTGTGTTCTTAACAAAATTTGTGTAGGGACCAGGAAAATTCTGTAAGGTTTCTATAAATAACCCGCTATCATCTACTATTAATGGTCTTCTGAAGGTCAAATACGCTAAATATGCAGCTGTTTTAGATATTTCCTCTAAATTATCACTTTGTATTTCTATTTTCTCTCCTTTAAGCTGTTCTAACTCTATATTAAAGCTCTTAGCAAGTTCTTTTAATTCCATAAACTTATTCTCATTACTCGTTACCACTCCTATTCTTACGTCTCTCCTCAACATATCTTCCCCTCATCCTAATATCCTTTACTAGCTCTAATATTTCGTCAGTCTTTCCACCCATGATTGTTCTGTAACCCTCCACAAATGAATTGTAGATAATATCCTTAAAGTCAGAATGTATACTTTCTAAAGATCTTAGAAATATATGAAAATCCGTTGCAAGATCCTCTTCATCTTGAGTTCTCCTTGATAAACCAAAATCTATTATAAAGATATCGTTATTTATAGAACTTAGGATGAGATTGTTAGTNGTTAGATCACCGTGAGCTATCCCTATACTATGTAACTTTCCCGTAAGTTCCCCTATTCTTTCTCCTATTTTAGATAATGGTTGGACAGAATTATTTGTGTTTATTAGATCCTTAACTATCTCCCCTTCTATATATTCAATTACCAATAAATAATTATTAGGATCTATAAAAAGCACTGCAGGTACATTCANATCGTTTTTAAGCGCAGTATAAATTATCTTAGCCTCTAATATTGTCCTTTCATAGTTGATTTTATGATCTAGTTCTGGATTTCTATAACTTTTCTTAATTCTTTGTTTAAATATTGCACGAATACCCAAAAAATATCCTTCATATATGTTGGATTCTGCACCACGCTTAATTAACCTTAATTTCTCCAAGGAATATCTACCTCGTCTACTCTCCATCTAGGTCTTATGTATGATTTATCAACATCAATAAATACACCTTTTGATGCAGCCAACATACCAGCATAAGCTATCATCGCCCCATTATCTCCCGCAAATTCTGGCGGTACTATTTTAATTTGTACGTCCCACTCTTTTCCCAACTCTTCCAACTTTTTTCTCAAACTTACACTAGCTGCTACTCCTCCAACTATCATTAACTCCTTTTTTGAGGTAAGTGCCAGTGCCCTTTCTGTAGCTTCCAATAACATATCAAATGCTATTTCCCTTATCGAGTAACAAATATCTTCTAACTTTTCCTTTCCGACTAACCTTAACGCTGCTGTAAGTAATCCAGAAAATGACATATCTTGACCCTTAACAACGTAAGGTAATTTAAGTAATTTGCTTCCTTTTTCTGAGCAAATATCAATTGCGTGTTTTCCGTTAATAATGTATGGTGGTGCCAAGTTCACCTCTCTTACAAATACATCCATCATGTTTCCTAATGCAATATCTAATGTTTCTCCAAAAATTCTAAACCTCCCTTTATAGAAGGTAGTTATGATTGTATTTCCGCCTGAGAGGTATAAGATTAAAGGGTCTTTGGCCTCAGTTGTTAAATACCCTATTTCAATATGTCCTATACTGTGATTCACTGGAACTAATTTCTTATTATACTTTAGCGATAACGCTCTCGCTAGTGTAGCACCAACTCTTAATGCTGGTCCTATACCAGGTCCTAAAGCTACTGCTATATAATTAATATCATTTATACTAATATTAGCTTTCTCTAGGGCTCTTCTCAGTATTGTCCCTGAGGCTTCAGCATGGTGTTTTAGTAGATCTCCAGGCTTCATACCACCCTCTTTGGGAACAAAAGTATCCCTTTCGTTTGCCAATATGTAGGGTGGTTGATCTTTTGCTATTCCTACTCCGAAAGTATGGGCGGTAGATTCGATACCCAGTACTAACATATTTTATCTTTTCTTTGAAGTGCCTATAAACTCAGTGTAACCACATTTTCCACAAGACCATCTCTCATTTGGTTTTAAGTGGTGAGCCATTATACTTCCGCATCTAGGACATTTCTTATTTTTTAGCTTAACCTTATTCCCTTCAATTACGTAATAAGTTCTTACTATTGCTTTAACCTTTTGCTCCTTGGCCACCTTTGCTTCCTCCTTTCTTTTGTTTAGTTCCAGCATCTCTATCTAATAAATATTTTGGCTCGATTTTCTCTAATATCTCACGGGATTTATAAATATGCAATTTTATGTTGCTTATACCAGCTCCATAGCTTGTAGATATTTTTCTAACTACTACTAGGTTCTCTTGGGAAGCAAAAGCTTGAATTATTGCCTTTATTATGTCTTTTCTCGATGGGGTTCCACTACCCATGTGATAAACTTTTAATGAGATTTCACGTCTTCCTATTACAGCATTTTGTACATCCCTTTCTATAATTCCTTCTGCCTTATCTGAGATCTTCACTTTAGCTTGAGACTCCATTCTATTTCACCATTCTTAAAAATACGTATCAATTTAAGGTTTACTGTTTTAAATGTTATCGCTACGCTAAGTTCTTATTTCACTTTTTAGCAGATCCTTAGTGATCTCCTCCGCAACCGCTTTACCAGAAAGTACCATAGCTCCAAATATTGGTCCCATTCTAGGTAATCCCTTAACCTCAGTAACCGCCATACCCGCTGCGTAAAGACCTTCAGCTACCTTTCCGGTGTTAATCACTGTTAATTCCTCGGCTCTTTCACTATATGCTGATTTTTCACCGGGTATAACTATTCCTAATTCTGGTATTTTTCTCGCTGCGACAGAAATCACTTCAGCATCATGACCAGTTGCGTCAACTACAGCCTTAGCTGAAATAAATATTGGATCTACATGAAGGCTTGCCATTTGTGTTGCTGTCCACTCCACTGCCACTCCAGCTACTCGTAAAGGATTCTCTCTAAATATCACATCATCCACTGTTACTCCATGAATTATTTTAGCTCCTGCGTCAATTGCAGCAGTTGCTAATTTAGCCATGAATTCAGCTGAATCCACAACATAGACTCCTTCTTCTACTTCCTTCAACCTTACATTAACTTCTCTTAGGATTTCGTCTGCGGGTTTTTCTATTATCAATTTGTGGAACAACATTGCCCCTCCGCCGATTCCTCCACCAAAACTTAACCTCCTCTCAAATACTAGTGTCTTTAATCCAGCTTTAGCTAAGTAATAGGCTGCTGACAATCCAGATGGCCCAGCTCCTACAATTACCACATCAGATTCTACAAATTGGTACCAATCTTCCATTGTTTCCTTAATTATGTATCTACTTATCTTAACTTCATCTACTTGCTTAATTTTAACTTCCATAATCTAAACTGATATAACTCACTTATAAATTAACTTTTATAATCATGAACGTGGACAAGGTTTTTTTATAGCAACTACGATTGATAGATATGCCGTTACAATTAAATACTAATACGGTTACGTTGAAATGCAGTTGGTGCGGCACTATCATAAAAGAAAATCCAATAGTAGTTAAAACATGTTGTAATAATAANCCGTGGGTTTTTTGTAGTAATAGGTGTTATCAACAATGGTTGGCGGATTGGCTAAGGAAGCAGGAACAAAGAGCGGGAGGGAAAAAGCAAAGAGGGTTATTATAGGAATAAGTGGCGCAAGTGGAACAATATATGGTATTAGGACTGTCCAGTTTCTAAATGAACTCGGTTACGAGACGCATATTATAATTTCTAAGAGTGCAGAGAAAGTAGCGCAAAAGGAGCTAGGTATAAATTTAATTGAAGAGTTAAAGAAGTATTCCTCTAATATATATATCCAATCCCAGATCGAAGCTGCACCTTCTAGTTCAAGTTTTTCAATAACGTCAGAAAGTATGATTATTATTCCATGTAGTATTAAAACACTTGCAGAAATTGCAAATGGAATTGGATCGAATCTTCTATCCAGAACTGCATTAAATTTCATCAGAACAAACAAGAAGTTAGTTTTGGTAATTAGAGAAACCCCATTAGGTGCCATAGAACTCGAAAATGCCCTAAAGCTAGCTAGATTAGGTGTTCTCATAATGCCAGCCTCTCCTGCTTTCTACATCTTACCAAAAACCATTGATGAAATGGTTAACTTCGTGGTTGGTAAAGCCTTAGATTTGTTGGGAATAAAGCATGATATATATAAGAGATGGAAAGGATAGGATAAAATAAATGTNATTTTTATCTTATCAATAAAATATCTTATAGTACATCTAATCCTTTTTTGCCAAATTTCTTTGATATTATCTCCTTCATTTTGTCATCGTAATCTTCCTTTTCAAGTTCTTTTTCAATCTCATTATCCCTCTCATTCTTCTTATTTATGGCAAATGCACATTTATTACCAGGCAGTAATGCTCTCTTCTCACAATAAGCGTATTGGCATTCACCAGTTATACATACATCCCCCACCCATCTGCAATAGCCCACTTTGTATGGATTGCCTTTAGTATATTTTACCTGTATTAGTAATGCTCTCTTATTACATCTGAAATATGGGCACAAGTAATTACACTTATCTCCTAAAGGCATTGGCTTCTGTTCATCACTAAAGGAGGGCTGTCTTTCAAAGCCTCTATTTCCGTTCTTCAAATTACTTAAACCCCCAAACTTTTAGACAATCATATTAAACTTACATTTTGACCCATTTAAACATTATGTATCTTACACTTTCACTTTTGCGATCTACTAGAGCCAATACTAATCTTTTCCTTGTGCTGTGGGAGACTCTCCCAAAACTCAATAACTCATGAGGAGTAATTTCTTCGTCAATATCCACTGCAATAACCACATAAGGTGCATGTTCTAATCCAGGTCCTAACGTATATACTGCAAAATCTGCTCCATACTTTACTCCAGATCTAACTATGAATCCTTTTTCCCTCAGGTCTTCGTAAACTCTGTACATGATATCAAATTTATTTATTATTTTAGAACTATATTCATATAATTTCTCATATTCAAGAACTTCACCATTTTTATCGATAACTTTAATTAAACCCTTTTTGGCTAGATAGACGCTTTCAATTAATGATAATTCTAGAGGTCTAATTATATCTTTAGGGTCCTTCGGCTTAGAAATTCCTACTGCCTTTCCATAGAAACCGTTTGAATAAATGTATCTTGATTCATCTACATTTGGGATTAATACCTTAGATCCCACCAATAAGGCTTTTACCATCTACATCCTCTCATACGCGATATAGGTTATATTGTCAGCAGAACTCTTCAGCAGATCTTCACTATCTTCCAATCTATCAGCTATATCTTTTAGCAACATTATGTAGGAGAAGTCAACAAGTTTCCTTTCGAACAGTGTTAATTCTAGACTCCTATATAGTTCATCTATTTCTTGTTCCAGTTTTATTACGTTACGAGCATTTTCATAGGAATTNTTCGGATTGATAGATAATAACCTTAACGCCTCTATGAAGTAGGTGATCGATGTAATTATCTTTTCGCAGATAACTATAAGTAATCTATTTATTACGTCATCGATATTCATTTGCTTAGATAGCATAACACTTAGCCTATATGTTGCAGCGTCTAAGTTTTGTGCAACCTTCTCTAAATTATTCAATATTTCTATGTACAAGTCCTTATCTAATAATCCTTCTCTAATTTTGAAAATGTACTCGCCAAGTCTGTATTTACCAACCTCTATATCGTTTTTTATTCCGTTTACTTTGGAATAAATTTGCATAGCATTTACATTATTGTTATTAGATAAGAACTCATACAAAACTCTAGTTTCATCCAACAATTTTAATGATATTTGTTGTAATTGTTCCTCTATTGCAAGTGTAGCAATTCCTTCGCTCATTGTGATTTAAAACAGTCATTAAAGTTTAAAAATTAAGATGTGACATACTATTCATAATCTTGTCTATTTGTTCCAAATCCTTATCTATTTCCATATTTACTCCCTTATCTTTCAAATAATTATTTAGGCTATTTAGAAGCTCTTTTTCATCCTTTAATCCCACTATTACCAAATAATTAACTAAACCAAGTGCCTCCTCTTTAATCTTGGTATCACTTGTTTTATCTATATTTTGGATTATAACTTCTAATCCTTGGAAGAGTTCTTTTCTAACTCTTCTCATTCTTCTAACCAGTCTAGTGGCTTTTCCTATGTCGGGNTCTGGGAAAGTCACCAAATTCTCTAGCTCGTTCAAGTACTCAGTATGATCATTTATTATCGTTTCAAAATCAAATAATACTCTACTTATTGCCATATCGCTCTCATTCATTTAGAAGCCCTCACAGTTACCGTACTATTATCCTCTATACCTAGTGTAACCAGATCTTGGGGATTAGCCCAGACCTCTAATTCAAGTATCTCCTCTTGCAATATGGCCTTTAANTTGATTCTTTTCCCTTTAACTGATATTTCAACGTCATTAGTAATCCCTAGATCTTTAGCTAGTTTAGATGAAATTATTGCAAACCCCTTATCAACATCATTTCTTTTTCTAATCTTGACTCTTTTCTCTTTCGGTGGAGCTTTACTCCCCTTTAATGCTGAGGCTGGAGGTATAACACTAACAAGAGTTTTTATATCAACCTTTTTCTCTTCTTCTTTTTCATTCTCATTATTACTCATTACTATCATTCACCTCAATTCCAATCTTATTAAAGACTTCTCCTCTAAATAACTTTTCCAATGAAATCTTAAGGTCATCTATTTTAACTCTAACTTGCTTCCAACTATCTCTATCCCTTATTGTTACGCTGTTATCTAGTAATGTCTGAGGATCAACAGTAATAGCAAAAGGTATGCCAATCTCATCAGCTCTAGCATACCTTCTTCCAATGCTTCCAGAATCATCGTATAGTACTTCGTATTTTTCGGAAAGATTTTCTCGTATTTCCATTGACTTCCTAATTAGTTCTTCCCTCTCCAGAAGTGGGAAAACTGCAATATCGTAAGGCGCTAGATGTCTAGGCAAGGATAGCAAAACTCTNCCCTCTTTTTCCCTATATGCGCTCAGTATAGTTAGGAATAACGTCCTTTCAACGCCAAATGATGGCTCTACAACATGTGGTATAAAGTGCTCACCGTGAACCTTCTCTTCTCTCTCAACAATGCTTATGAATTCACCTAAAGGTTTGCCATCTATCGTCACATTGTTCCTAATCATTTGCTCAATTTCCTCAGCGGATTTCCCATTTAATAGCTCCATAACCTTTTTTCTTAGTTCCTTATCCTTTAATTTCGTATTGTTTACTATGACATTCTTCTTTTTAATCGTTTTAGGTTCTTTATATTTTCTAAAAATAGTCAAATCTTGTCCGCTATATTTCATGTGCCTTGATAAATCGTAATCTCCTCTATATGCGTGCCCAGAAATCTCAACCTTCATACCATTAATTACAGCAACTTGGTCGAAAGTCTGTTTAGAATAATGTGCTCTTTCGTAAGGTAACTTCTCTTCAAAATAAAATTCGTTAATGCCTAGCGCTTTGACAAAAATCGATGCTACAGCCATCCAATATGCCATCCAAGGTTGGATAATAATCTTCTCTCTTACACTCTCTTCTAAATTAAACTCTTGTGGTTTACCATCTTTTTCCTTTTCACTCGCAGTCAAAATATTGAGCTTTGTCTCCTTAAATCTATGTAATGGTATGTTTTCAATATTATTATCCTCTGGGTCTATGAAAAACTCTACCTCCATTATGGTGAACTCCCTCATTCTTATTAACCCTTGTCTAGGTGAGATCTCATTTCTACCCACTCTCCCTACTTGAGCTATTCCAATAGGTAGTCTTTGTCTAGTAGCCTCATATACACGTTTAAATGCAGTAAACATTCCTTGAGCTGTCTCTGGTCTAATGTAACCTAAATTACCAGTATAAGGACCTATGTTGGTTGTGAAAAGTAAATTGAATAATCTTACTTCTCCTAACTCTCCCCCACAATATTGACATCTAATATTGTTTTCCCTTATTATTCTCGTTAGTTCCTCTGGCTTAAGACCCTCTACGCTTCTCTTTAATACGTCTTCGATTAAATGATCAGCCCTATATATTCTTTTACAATTATTACACTCAACGATAGGGTCTGTAAAACTTTCCACATGACCACTGGCTTCAAATACTTTAGCAGGGCCTATCATTGGACTTTCTATTTCTACTACAAAGTCACTGTTATCCTTCACGAAATATTTTCGCCATAACTCTACTATTCTATTTTTAATCTTTACNCCTATAGGTCCTATATCGTAAAATCCCGCTATTCCTCCATAAATTTCATACGATGACCAAAATATTCCTCTTCTTTTAGCTAAGTCCAACACTTTATCTATTACTTCACTCACAACTCTCTAACATTAACAACAAGTTTATAAAGTTCTATGACCAAAATTAGCGAGTGAGCGACGGAAGATTACTTTATTTAAATGAGAATAGTAGGAAATTTGCTGGATTTAACAAGGAAAGATCACCCTTTGTAATAATTGGAATACCCATGGACATTACAAGTAGCTATAGGCCAGGAAGTAGATTTGCTCCATCTTCAATAAGAGAATCAGCTCAATATATTGAATTTTATTCAATAAGGAATGATGTGGATATGGGCGAAATAGGTTTCAATGATGTAGGTGATATAATTCTACACCCTTCAAACGTTGAGGAGAACATAAGTAGGATATCAAGTGTGATAAATTATTTCCACGAAAACGGGAAAATTACTATTTCCATAGGTGGGGAGCACACGATAACTGCGGGAGTGATAAAAGGAATGAAAAGGGAAGGATTATGTTTAGTCAGTTTTGATGCACATTTAGATTTAAGAGATGAATACATGGGATACAGATACGATCACGCTTGTGTTATAAGGAGGATATCTGAATATGGCGTCAAAATTATTGAAGTGGGGACTAGGGCAGTTAGTAAGGAGGAAATAGAATACGCTAGACAAAAGGGGATAGCATTTTTTACACCTCAGCAAGTTAGACTTTTAGGGGTTAAGGAGACTTCAAGAAGAATAATTACCTCAATACAAGAATGTAAATCACTCTATATCTCAGTTGATATGGATGGGATAGATCCAGCTTACGCACCAGCTGTTGCAACACCAGAGCCAGATGGATTAGACCCATCTACTTTATTGGATATAATTAACTTAATTGCAGATAAAAGAGTTATAGGATTTGATGTTGTGGAAGTTTCTCCTTCTTATGACACTTCAGGTATAACTAGTGTACTAGCTTCTAGAATAATTCTGGAAATCGCTGCAACGGTTTATAAGTCTAGATTGCTTTAACTATTTTTATAGTAGGTTTTCTAACCATAAATATTATTTTATAACCGCAATATGGGCATCTAACACCTGGTAATACTTTTAATTGTTCATCTGTAAACGTCTTCCAGCATTTACCACATCTATAGACCGCCATAGCAACATTTACTTAACGGTAACATTTATAAGCTTATCTGACAAAAAACGATAGAAAGATTAAAAGGGGGGTGTATATAAAGATAATTTCTGAGAATGGCAGAAAATCTGTGTGGTGGTCTTCCACCAGACATATGCGAACAACTTTCAAAGGAAGAACAATTTATTAAAATAAAAGTTGAAAAAAGAAGATATGGAAAGGAAGTCACAATAATAGAAGGATTAGGAGGTAATGATTCTGAACTTAAAAAAATAGCTTCTGAACTTAAATCCAAGTTAGCAGCAGGAGGTACAGTAAAAGATGGTAAAATACTAATTCAAGGAGATCATAAAGAAAAAGTTAGGGAAATCTTAATAAAAATGGGATATGCGGAATCTAACATTCTAGTTATTGAGTAGGTATTGAAATTTTTAGTTCTTGTGTCACTTCTTTATACCTATTTCTCACAGTAACTTCAGTAACGCCTGCAACTTGCGCTATTTCTTTTTGTGTTCTTCTTTCATCGTGTAATAATGACGCTATATAAATCGCAGCTGCGGCTAAGCCAGCTGGATCCTTACCAGCAGTTAAACCAGANCCCTTCGCCTTGTCTATAATTTCGGCAGCTGTTTTCATAACGGCTCCACTTAGGCCTAACAAGTTAGCTATTCTAGTTACGTAATCCTTTGGATCGCTTACTGGCACACTGACATCTAACTCTCTAAGTAATAGTCTATAGCATCTAGCTACTTCCTTCCTATTAGCCTTAGTATATTGTGCTATCTCATCCAAAGTTCTAGCTAACTTCATCCTTCTACATGCTGCGTATATTGCAGCTGCTACAACGCTTTCTATACTCCTTCCTCTTACTANCCCTTTCTCTACTGCTTTTCTGTAGATTAGTGCAGCCTCATCCTTAACTGATTTTGGCAAGTTCAGCAAGTTCCCAATTCTTTCTAATTCATTCATAGCTTGTGCTAAGTTCCTGTCTATAGAACTTTGTATTCTAGCCCTTATCTGCCATTTTCTCCATCTTAATGCTTCAAGTCTTCTCTTAGGGTCTAAGGTTCTTCCCATTGCGTCCTTATCTTTCCAGTCTATAAGAGTGGATAAGCCCCTATCGTGAATAGTATTATTTAAAGGCCCTCCAACTCTGCTTCTCTTTTCTTTCTCTTCTGGAGTAAATGCCCTCCATTCTGGTCCTTGATCTATAATTTTATCTTCTAAAACTTCTCCAGTTTCAGAGCAAATATATTCCCCCCTCTCCGCATCGAATATAATTTTATCGGGAGGGCAAGGAGTAGATACAGGTTTATTTTCTTCAGACAAATACAACACCCCAATTATATACAGCCACGAATAGTAAACCTTTTAAACTTTTCTATTTCTTTCCTTATAAATCTTTCCCCCATGTCTCTCCTTACTTATCTAAAAATGGGAGAGATCAGTATAAATTAAGCGTTAAGCTTAAATGATAAGTTGGAGTAGTATAGAATTAGCCGGGTAGTCTAGTGGTCAAGGATCCAGGGCTTTGGCCCCTGGGACCAGGGTTCGAATCCCTGCCCGGCTACCT
>Ga0040890_100023_pt1 | contig 53503 bp, 59 predicted proteins | sample Arccon5D1_EMetaG_FD_55176 | JGI IMG/M metagenome (GOLD analysis project Ga0040890, IMG submission 55176) | Archaeal communities from Yellowstone National Park, Wyoming, USA - Archaeal consortia 3 (5D1_ECH) MetaG | ecosystem: Environmental > Aquatic > Thermal springs > Unclassified ...
TAGTAGTAGTAATTATAATGCCAAAAGGAGAAGGGAAAGTTAACAAGAAGACAGTTTCTCTTTTAGAGTTTTTGAAAGGCCTATTCTGACTCCCATTTTAGGATCTTGATATACGTAAAGGAGCCTTTTAATTTGTAAGTTCTTGAGTACTCTAAATAGCCAACTAGTATCAGCTTTCATTTCTTCTTGAAGCTGGTCAAGGTAGATGTAAGTTGTCCCCCNCTCCTTATNCTTGTTTAATAAATAACTTAGTATTTCTTTTTCATCATCAACAAGTTTATCCAAAATCTCCTTTATACAATCCGTTGGATTAGCCTTTTGTTGTTTTTTGTTTTCATTACTGGTTTTTCCGTCAATAAACCACAAAACTTCTTGTGCTTTTTTGTCATCTCTTTTCTCAACTTTGTTGTTTTTTGTTTGGTAAACTTTTTCACCCTCTAGTACTTGCTTAGCAAGTAATAAGTNCTCTTTGAATTTAGAATTGTTTTGTGATTCAATAATATCTCTAGCTATGTTTTCTCCTCTCCTACTTAAGTGCCATCTTCCTCCTTCTTGATAAACTAAACCTTTCTTCTTCCAATAACTGAGATAACTACTTATGTATTTAGTTTCGTAACCTAAATTAGTCGCAATTTCAGCTGTTCTTAATGGTCTGGCGTAGAGGAGGAGTAGTATTGCCTCAACCAATTTGGATCTAGGCGACTCCTTACTTGTTTTCTCCTCCTCGCTTATCTGCTGCGCTATAGCCTCTATATCATCTCTTTGATAGTCCTCANTCATCTTATTATATTAGGCATTATAACTTAAAATACAAGCTAAAATCCCGACTGGGATTATTCAGTTAATTTTTCATTTCAGTACTACTCATTGGCAAGTTTTAATAGCGTAGAATTTGTTGTAACCTACTATGACGTTGTAGACACCAGAAAAGAGTTTATCTAAATTCTCATTCCCCGTATCGATTCTAAAACAGTTAATGGTGTAAAGCTTAGAAAGAGTAGACACTACTATAAGATCATCCTTTTTTACCTTTCTTAAGAACATTGGCCCTAATTCTTGATTTCCTCTTCCGATTAGAAACCCTTGTTTGCCTATTGGGGTAAGCAATATTTTTAACTCCCCGGTTAAATTGATTAAATCAAAATAGCTGACGTTTTCTTTTATTAATTTCTTTCCTCTAACTATATCAATGCCTAAAAATGGAGNGTTGATCTTTAGTTTCCTTTCTATATATTTTACAGTACTCCCAGGACCCATAATATAGGTTATATTGTCATCCATGTTATCTATTATATAATCTGCGATTTCCTCTAGTTCATCCTCGCTATATTGTGTCTCCTCTTTACTTGGGGTTAATAAACTATTACTGCTTATGGTTAGGGCTATATAATATAATTTGACAGAATACGTTCCTTTTCTATATGCCTCCTCATTAACATCTAGAATTTCTTCCCTCACGATTTTTGCTTCATCATGTAAAAATTTTGTTAACAGTATCGCTGCGGCCTCGGGCGTATTAGCGAAAACTCCGCTGTGCATTTTTACGCCAGCGGGAACTCCTAAAATTGGTATTTGCGCTCCTTGAAGTCCCTCAAATACATCCCTTGCTGTTCCATCCCCACCAACAAATACAATAATATCTACCCCTCTTCTTACAAACTCTTTTACAGAATCAATTGTATCATATCTGGTAGTTTTTTCCTTTTCACCTATAGGTATTGTCTCATATTTCAATTTTGTTTTAATAAAATATATTTCTCCCATTTTTAACTTTGGTGTTACATAGATAGTATCTTCTGGGGCTTTGACCAAAAATCTGGCAACTCTACTTGGTATTTCAGGGTTCTCGAGATATAATTCATCACTACCTTTCCTTCCTATTCTTCCACCTGCACCAGCATATGGATTCACAAGAAATCCAATTTTCTTCAACATTTCTTTAACACCTTAAGTATGAAGGCCAAGGTCAGATTTCCTAGATGTTCTTTATTAGGAACTAGAAATATAATAAGATCGTTAGGACCACAATTCTCACAATTTTCCTTAATTTCTTCCAATAACCCTTTGAGTGACATCTCCTCTGTCTTAGGTGGAATCTCTATTTTTCCTTCTTCCGTATGAACGCACACCAATACTTTTTCCGCACCTAATCTTATTATTTCATCTCTTAGATGCAAAACTGGAATCTTTTTTAATAATTCCGCACCTCCCCTTATGATAAGCATTGATGAGTTCCAACCTAATGATTTCAAAGTAACATTTTTTATATTGGATGTGTTTTTAATACATGAGACTATTTTATTCCCTTCTTCTGTGAGAGTATTTCCTCCTACTGGATCTGTCTGAATTAGTTTCATTTCTCTTAATCTTTTTAGTAATGTTTTTATAGATGCTTCTGATAATCCCGTTTTTTTCATCAATAATATCCTTCCTACTGGCTGTAATTGGCTTATGTAAAATAAGCTCATTATAACATGTCCTTCATCAAATTTAGGCTTATTGCCTTGTCTGGTTTCCACAGCTTTGGTAAGTACAATCTGGATATCCATATTTAAATATGTGATAAGATAGATTAAAATTATGTTTAGAGGAAGAAGCTTGTTNTGTCTGCTTGATTTTGAAACACATGAAATAGAGAGAATGTTAGATGTTTCATTTATAATGAAAAATTACGTTTATCATAATAACGTTCCAAGTTCGTTAAGTGGTAAGAGAGTCGCATTACTTTTCGAGAAGCCAAGTACTAGGACTAGGGTTAGTACTGAATTAGCAGTATCAATGTTAGGTGGAATTCCAATTGTTCTTAATAAGCAAGATTTGCAATGGTCTAGAGGCGAACCCATCGAAGACACTGGAAGGGTTTTAGGCAGAGTTGTTAATGGGATAGGGGCCCGAGTACTAAATCACTTAACCCTAGTTAAACTAAAGGAATCATCTGGAGTTCCGGTATTTAATTTATTAAGCGATCTTTCTCATCCCCTGCAAGCATTAGCGGACTTAATGACCATTAGGGAAAGGTTTGGTAATAATCTAATTAAAATAGCGTTTGTTGGTGACGGAACTGATAATGTATTGCTAAGCCTAATGGCAATTGTGGCTAAATTAGGATTGGAGTTACATATCGCGACTCCTAAAGAACTTAAGCCTAGAGAAGATTTGTTTAAGATAATAAGTGAGATTGCAGATGATACGGGTAGCGTTATAGAGTTTCATGAGGATCCATATGATGCTGTTAGGGGTGTGCATGTAGTCTATACTGATGTTTGGGTTAGTATGGGACAAGAGAATATTGCTGAACAGAAGAAGAAACTATTGCAGAACTATAGGGTTACTTCAGACTTAATGAAGTATGCGGTTAAGGATGCTATATTTATGCATTGTTTGCCAGCTAATAGGGGAGAGGAAGTAGAGCTTGAGGTAATAGACGGACCTAAGAGTGCCGTCTGGGATCAGGCTGAGAATAGATTATATACAGCAATGGCAGTGTTTTCATTATTTATTTAAAGAAATCGTAAATAGATTTTTGCTTGATTAGACCCTTTATCGTACGTAACTTAAATAAGTTTATTTTAACCTTTAATTTTTTATTTACTTCAGATATGGCTTGATCCAGATTGTCATATTTTCCTATTCTATTTTTCATAGCATTCCTCACAGTTTCTCTAATGTGCCAATTTCCAACTGGTGCAAAGTACTCTTCTGTTATTTCCCTAATGATTATAACTCCCGCTTGTCTCTTTACTTCCTCTAAATGTTCTAGCACCGCTAATCTTGCAGCCATGTATCCTCCATCTAAGTATTCATACTCTCCCCAGAAATTCTCCTTTAGTTCCGAAATTGTGAGATCTTGAGACCACAAACTTAGTGGATGCCATATTTCTATCCATATTGAACTAAACTTTGATGGATAAAGTACAACATAGAAGTAGTTGCCTAAATATGAGCCGTGGTACACTTCTATCTCATTTACCTCGTTATAGTTTATTATTTTGCTATATAGAAATTTACCAACTGTGCTGTCAACTGCAGTTATTGCCCATCTAGTTGGTACGAATCTTCTGTTCTTTTTCTTGCCTAGAAGTCCAAACGATAATGCGTGCATTATCTTATAATAATCTACATTATACCTATACAGTTCTAAGATCGCTTCTGCAGATTTTACATCATCAAAGATTAGCTTATCCAATTTAGTTGGGATTTTAGGATTATCAATAACCTTTATTTCCTCTGCAATTCCTCCTGGTCCTCTCGGTAAAATTATTCCGTCAAACTTTAATTTCGCCTCTAATGTTTTTAATTTTGCCTCAGATACTACTGGATTATCTGAAATTATTGCTAATGGTATTTCTGTATTGTAATATTCAGTAGCTTTCTCAACCTTAACTGTAGTTATACTCGAGATTAATGAGGATCTCAACTTTATTATATCCCCTAGATTTACCTTTCCCCACCATTCCTTAACGTTCTCATATTTTCTAGCATCTTCCCCATATACTGAGGGTGGAATATTTATGATTAGTGAAACTTTAGGATATCCTTTCTCTCCAACTATTCCACTAGGAGGAGTAGAACCTTCAACCAGTTTAAATGAGGTATCTATTTTAATTTTCTGAAGACTACTAACCATACCTCTAAATCTCTCCATTATTGGACAATACGGTAACCCACAGAGATTCTTATGTCCCTTACACTTGATGCATAGCTCTGCTGGAATTTTGTGCATTTCTTATTTTCCTCTCAATATACCATTGTAAAATGGAAAATTTAGCTCTAAATGATAATCCATTGATTATATTTCTTATTTTCCCTCTCCTTAAGTTATCTAGGATATCGTCTAAGTTAAACTCCATTACCTCATATAAATCATTATATGCGGAACCTATTGCTTGAATTACGTGAGCGTCACTATTTGAAACTCCAGCTAAATTCAGCTTTATGGATACTTCTTTAGCCTTATTATTAGCCATTTTAGGAGCCTTGGAGTTATAAATTTCAATTAAATCAAATTTATATTCAAATACCTTATTACCTATTCCTTTTCTAAAAATATCGAAAGGATGTGAGGGAAATATTAAGCAAGAGTTCTCCTTAGCGTAGTCTACTAATTCAGCTATTCTGTTAGGTGGAGATGGTGGGAAATTACACAATATTACAACGTGCCCATATTCAGTAGTAACTTCTTGTCCAAGGATCACTTTTTCTTCCTTTACGCTGTTTAAACCTAAAGAAGTATCGTGATCTGTAATCGCCACGTATATATTTCTAGCTCTAGCATAGGCAATTATATCTTTAGGGAAATATTTTCCATCGCTATATCTCGAATGTACATGGAGATCAAAAAACATTAGAAGTAACCTAATTCTTTCATAACTTCTAATGTTAAAATCGTTATTCCAGCAGCGCCTCTCACTAGATTATCTCCAAGAACAACTAATCGTAACACATTTCCTTCGAACTTTACTCTACCTACTGTCACTGCCATTCCGTCGTAATATTGTAAGTCTCTAGCTGGTTGAGGTCTATCCTCATCTTTAAATAAAATAATTGGTTTCTTAGGTGCGGTAGGCAAGTTCTTATGTTGAGGTAATGACGCGAAACCATCTAACGCTTTTTGAACTTCTTTTTCATCCACATTATCGTTAGTTACAATATTAATTACACCCATATGTCCAACTTTTACAGGGNCCCTGGTAGTGGTTGGATGAATTTCTAAGCTAGAAGATTTTAGTTTTCCAGCTTCGAACTTTCCTAACATTTTATTTATTTCCTTGGGAATTTTCTCCTCTTCCCCTTTAATCCAAGGTACAACATTGCCATCTATTGCCATAAATGGTAAACCGCTATAGCCAGCTCCGCTTACTGCTTGTAAAGTTACTATATACACAGCGTTAATTTTGATTAATCTTTCTAAGGGTTTAATTGGCATAGAAAGTATTGCCGCAGTACAGTTAGGATTTTTGACTAATAGTCCATTCCAGTTTTTATTACTTTTTTGATATTTTAGTAGCTCTAAATGCTCCCAATTTACTTCTGGATTGATCAATGGCACATCTGGATCCATTCTAAACGGTGATGCATTAGATACTACTATTTTTCCTTGTTTTACTAACTTTAATTCAACATCCTCTGCTAGTTCATTAGGTAATGCTGAAAGAACAACATCAACATCTTTATGATCTTCGTACTCAGTGGAGACTATTGGTAATTCAGCTATGTTTTCCGGAATATCTCCGGGTTCAATCCATTTTACAGATTCTTTGTATTTTTTACCAATCTTTTGGGGTGATGCACTAACTTTCACTAATTCTATATAGGGATGTTTTGAAAGCATCCTTACCATTTTTTGCCCTACCATTCCGGTAGAGCCTAGTAACGAAACTTTTATCTTATCAGCCACTTACGATCACCTTATGCAACTCTTTTGCTAATTTTTCTCCTTCTTCCTTATTAACTATAAAGGTCATGCTTACGTTAGATATTCCCCTAGAGATAGCTAACGGATCATAACTTGAGGCTATTGAAAGAACCTTAGTAGAGATCTCCTTCTTCTTTATTCCACATCCTACTATACCTACGATATTAACATCATTTACCTCGATATCCTTTACCAAAGTTCCCTTTAATTCTTCTAATTTCGATAACAGTCTATTTGCAGAGAGTGAATCAACAACGAGTTGTATTGTGGTCTCACTAGCTGGTTGAGAAATTGATATTATGTTAACTCCAGCCTCCTTCGCTTCATTTGTTATTCTTGCCGCAGATCCTATTTTTCCAACGATTTTAGTACTCTCAACTGTTATCAATTTTGCGTTATCCAAGAGTGATATTCCTTTAAGTCCATCATTATTTTCACATTCTCCATTAATCATGGTAAATCCATCTTCATATAATGACTCAACTATTACCTTCATATCACTTCCAAAGACTGGATCAAAAGTTCTAGGATGTAACCTTTTTGCTCCTAACTGTGAGAGTTCTATAGCTTCTTCCAACGAGAGTCTAGTTATCGTTTTAGCATTTTCGAATTTTTTAGGATCTCCTGTCATTATCCCGGGAACCTCGGTAACTAGTCTAACTTCTCTTAATCCAATTAGTTTACCTAGTAAGGTTGCAGTATAATCGCTACCNCCCCTTCCCAAAGTGGTGTATCTCCCCTCTTTTGTTCTCCCTATAAAACCTGGAAGGACTATCACGTTAGCTTTCACATTTTCTAATATACTCATGATTTCCTTTTTAGATAGATCCCCAATTACGTTAGCTTCACCGTAATTTTCATCAGTTATAAATGGAGGAGTAATCACACCTTCAGCTTCAATTCCGTTACTTCTCAATATTGCTGAAAGGAGTAAGGTAGCCATTCTCTCTCCAAATGAAAGTATGTAGTCTCTAACTCTAGGGGTTACTTCGTCTAATACTCTTATAGACCAAGCTACTCTGAACAGTTCATCACTCAGCCTAGATATATCCTTAAATGAGTTCTCGAATTCCTTGCCATCTGCCAATTTTGATAACAGTTTTATATGCCTTTCATAGATTTCAGTTACAATATTTGGAGAGTTATCAGTATTCAAAGTTGCACTTATTAACTCGTTAGTAACGTTTTTAATAGCTGATGTTACTACTATGATCTTATCAGATTTCTTTGAAAAATCTTGTATCTTCTTTACGATAAGTTCATAATCTTTTTCATCTTTTTGTATTGATCCACCTATTTTAACTATTAGAGCCATTTATCTCACCTAGGATAATTTTTCCCATATGTAGAGGATTAACTAATATTCTCTTAGCTTCAGCTTTGGTCATACTATCGGGATCTTTTAATGAATGTCCTGTTAGGATTAAAACTGTTTTTTCATCTTTATCTACTNCCTTTTCATTTATTGCCTTAATGTAACCAGCTAAGGCAGCTGCTGAAGCAGGCTCAGCTCCTATGCCCTCTTTTCTAGCTAGGGTCTTCTGTGCGTCTAATATTTCAGAATCAGATACTGCTATTGCGGTTCCATTGGATTCTCTTATTGCTTTCATCGCTTTTTGCCAATTTACTGGTTTTCCTATTCTTATTGCAGTAGCTACAGTATCTGGATTTTCTACGAAATCTGGAGAATCTTTGCCTTTGACTATTGCAGTAGCTATTGGTGATGCTCCCTCAGCTTGGATTCCAATCATTCTGGGAATAGTATTTATCACTCCAGTTTTAACTAGCTCATTAAATCCCTTCCATATTGCGTAAATATTGCCTGCATTGCCTACTGGGACTATCACATTATCTGGAACTCCTAGTTCTTCCGCTATCTCAAATGCTATTGTCTTCTGTCCTTCTAATCTCCATGGGTTAAAAGAATTTAATGGATATACTACTTTTAAATCCTTATATAACCTCATTACCGCATCCATAGCAACGTCAAAACTTCCATCAACCTCTAAAATAACTGAGCCATAAAGTATTGACTGAGCTAATTTACCTAATGCTACCTTACCTTTAGGTAAGACGATAAAGCTCTTTATACCTGCTCTTGCAGCATAAGCAGCTGCGGAAGCTGCAGTGTTTCCAGTAGATGCTGCTATTACGGTTTTGTAGTTTAAGCTTACTGCAGAACTAACTGCTACTGTCATTCCTCTATCCTTAAAACTTCCAGTAGGATTAAGTCCTTCGAATTTAAAATAAAGATTATCATTTATATTTGAGGATCTTATTAGCGGGGTATTTCCTTCATTTATACTTACAATATTTTTATATTTGCCTGCTATCAGTTCTTTGTATCTCCAAACTCCTCTTCCTCTCAATTTGCTGAAAGAGAAGTCCTTTGGTGGTTCCACTATAATTTCCAATAGTCCTCCACATCTTGGACATAATATCTGATCTTGATCTATTTCCGTTTCATATCCACAACTTAAGCACTTCATTATTCCGCTTAGTGTGTTTCCAACAACAATTCACCAGCTGTTTAAAGTGGTTTGTTCTGCAAAATATAAGCTTTGTTGAAGTATAATAATCACATGGCGTTCAAAGATCTTAGAGACTATATAGAATTTATGAAAAAGAGAAATAAGCTAATTGAAGTTGATGAGGAAGTAAGCGTCGATTTAGAAATAACTGAAATCACAAGAAAAGCAACTTATGCTCATTTNCCCCCTCTTTTATTCAAAAGGATTAAAAATTATGAGAATTGGAAAATAATCTCCAATATTTTCTATTCAATTGAAAGCTTTTACGAGATTCTTGGAACGAATAAACTAGAATCAATATCGGAAGGATTTCTATCAAATTTGTCCAACATGCCTATCACATTTTTTGATAAAATAAAATCACTTAGGGAAATTTTAGGACTAGGAAAAGTAATGCCTAAAGCTAAGACACCTAGTTTTAAAGAGGAAAAGAATTTAGATCTGGCTAAGATTCCTGCAATAAAAACCTGGCCTAAAGATGCCGGAAGATACCTTACCTTTTCCATAACAATAACAAAGGACCCAGAGACAGATGTTCATAATCTTAGCGTTTATAGAATTCAAATTCTAAACGAAAAGGAGGCTATAATTCATTGGCAAGCCTTTAAAAGAGGCGCGCTTACTGCTAAAAGATATTTAGAAAAAGGCACTACCAAGATACCTATTGCCATAGTAACCGGAGTGGATCCTGCTATAGCATTTACAGCAGCTTCTCCAGTCCCTCATGGAATAGATAAGTATATGTTTGCGGGAATCTTGAGAGGNGAGGGAGTTGATGTAACTGAACTAGATGATAAGTTGCTAGTACCGAGTCATTCAGAAGTAGTTTTAACTGGTTATGTTGACTTGAATGACATGCGTCTAGAGGGTCCCTTTGGAGATCATATGGGTTATTACACACCAGCAGATTACTATCCAGTTTTCAAATTGGAAAAAGTATACATTAGAGAAGACCCCATATTTCACGTAACATCAGTAGGCAAACCACCACTTGAGGATGCTTGGATAGGTAAGGCTGTAGAAAGGATATTCTTACCTTTTGCCAAGATGCTAGTTCCAGAACTTGTCGACATGAATCTACCAGAATATGGCCTATTTACTGGGATTGGTATATTCTCTATAAAGAAATATTNCCCTGGCCAGGCCAAGAGAGTTATGATGGCTCTATGGGGTACTGGTCAGCTAAGCCTTTTAAAGACTATAATAATTGTTGATCAAGATATAGACGTTCATGATATTAATCAAGTTATTTACGCTATTGCAGCTAATGTAGACCCTAAACGTGATGTTTGGGTAATAGAAAATGCACTTACGGACTCATTGGACCCTAGTGTTCAATTTCCACCATTAGGTAGTAAACTAGGTATAGACGCTACTAGGAAGTTTAAAGAAGAAATGGGAAAAGAATGGCCAGAAGAGGTTAGGTCAGACGAGGGAGTGGCTAAAAAAGCAGATGAAATAATAAATAAAATTATAAAGAGATATCAANCCTCCTAACCATCATCGTATCTCTATATATTATTGAAACCTCACTTATATCTTCTAACTTAGTCTCTATTTCCAATGATTCGTTTTTTCTTAATTCTTTATTCACCTTTACACTATCTGTAATTGCCTTAAGCCCAACTTTATCGTCTATCATATTTACAGTGATATTATATTTTAGAATTATTTCTAAAATTTGTACCGGATACTCTAAATTACTAGTTATTTTAAGGATTCTCCCTGTTAATTTCACTACGAAAGGATTCATATATGAATATAGTTTTTTCGAGTATTATGCCTTATCGTACTTAAAAAGCGTAGACTATCAAAGATGTAGATTAGAGCCGAAATGGCCTCAAGTAAAGTGGAAGATTTCGTAAAGAATTGGGGAGGTAAACAAGAGCCAAGTATTGGTGAAAGAATAAAGAATGCGTTCAAGCCACAGCAACCACTAAGGTATAGATTAGTAATGGCAAACTACAGATTAAGGACAATGGTAAGTCGTCTTGACGTTTACATTTCAAGATTACAAGAGAGAGATAGGACTCTATTCGAAAAGGTCGTAGAATCTCAGATGTCAAAGGATACGGCAAGAGCAGCTATGTATGCTAATGAAATAGCTGAGATTAGGAAGATTTCCAGGCAGCTAATTACTACACAAATTGCCCTAGAGCAAGTACAACTCAGGTTAGAGACGATAACTGAGCTTGGAGATGTATTTAACAGCCTAATACCAGTACTTGGTGTTATAAAAGAGCTAAGAAATGCGATGAAAGGAGTTATGCCAGAGATAAGTTTGGAGCTAGCAGAATTAGAGGAGGGATTACAAGAGGNAGTAATAGAAGCAGGGGACTTTACTGGTGCGCCAGCCAACTATGGTGCTTCAAGCCCAGAGGCAAGGAAGATATTAGAAGAAGCTTCTGTTGTTGCTGAACAGAGAATGAAAGAGAAGTTCCCAGAATTGCCAAGCTTCGTTNCCTCTACTCAGAAAGTATCTAATCAAGAGCAGAAATAATATCTGATTCATAGATTTTTTCCTAAGATTTATACGGTAAAATAGTTTTTTAAGGTTTGGATTGGTAATATATATATTGGGGAGTTTCCTTTTGGTTGAGGCAATTAGTAGTGAAGAAGACCTCATTCTCGACGTAAGTCAAGTCACTAAGGATATGGTACAATTAGCTGGAGGCAAAGGCGCAAACCTTGGGGAGTTAACGAGCATTGGAGTTAGAGTACCTCCAGCCTTTGTACTTACTTCTAAAGCTTTTAAATATTTTCTTGAATACAACAACCTTTTTGACAAAATTAGAGAGACTTTAAATAGTTGTGAAACCTCCGAGGAGGCTAGTGAAAAAATAAAACAATTGATAAAGAATGCTAAGATTCCAGAGAAATTGAGTAGCATGATATATCAGGCCTATGATGAATTAAGTAAAAAAGTTGGAAAAGAAATCTTAGTAGCTGTAAGGTCTTCAGCTACTGCAGAGGACATTGAGACGGTCAGTTTTGCTGGACAGCAAGATACTTACCTTAATGTTACTAAGGACGAACTTATTGATAGAATTAAGGATGTATGGGCTAGTCTCTATAACGCAAGGGCTATAGAATATAGAAAGAGTAAAGGTATAGATGACTTATCAGTACTTATAGCTGTAGTTGTTCAAAAAATGGTTAATTCAAGATCTGCTGGAGTAATGTTTACTCTACATCCAGTTACTGGAGATGAAAAGTATATCATGATAGAATCTAATTGGGGTTTAGGAGAAAGTGTAGTTGGCGGTAAGGTCACCCCAGATGAGGTTTTAATAGAAAAGTCTACCTTAAGAATTGCAGAAAAAAAGGTTTCTAATAAGAATATTAAAATCGTATATGATAAACAACTTAAGAAGAACGTTACCATTACCTTAGATGAAAAGGAATCTAGAGCAATGAGTATAACAGACGAAGAGGCAATAGAACTAGCAAAACTAGCACTTAAGATTGAAGAGCATTACAAGAGGCCAATGGATATTGAGTGGGCTATCGATAATGATCTAAGTTTCCCTGAGAATATCTTCATAGTTCAAGCTAGGCCGGAAACTTTCTGGTCTTCTAAAAGGAAAGAAACTAAGAGTGCTGTGGAAAAGAGTTCTGCTTCTGTAAGTGGCAAAGTATTAGTTAGGGGGCTTGCAGCTTCTCCGGGTATAGCTTTTGGTAAGGCAAAAATTATACTCGACATTAAAGATCCTAAAATTCATGAGTTTAAGAAGGGTGACATCTTAGTTACGAAAATGACAGATCCGGATTGGGTACCGTTAATGAAGATAGCTGGGGCAATAATAACAGATGAGGGAGGAATGACGAGTCATGCTGCTATTGTATCCAGAGAGCTGGGAATTCCAGCTATAGTTGGTAGTAGAGAAGCAACTAAGGTAATACAAGATAATCAAGAGATCACTGTAGATGCAATTAGGGGTATTGTGTATGAGGGTAAGGTAATTCAAGCAACTGAGACTGTATCTCAACAAGCTCAACCATCAACTGGAATTCAAGGAATAAGTAGGGAAGTCCTATTGAGTCTTTATCCAGTTACTGCAACTAAAATCTACATGAACTTGGGTGAACCTGACGTTATAGACAAGTATTTGGATCTTCCCTTTGATGGAATAGGCCTTATGAGAATTGAGTTTATTGTAAGTGAGTGGGTTAGGTATCATCCACTTTATCTAATAAAAATAGGTAATGCAGAATTACTTGTGGATAAGTTAGCTGAGGGTATAGCCAAAGTAGCAAGTGCAATATATCCTAGGCCAGTTGTTGTCAGATTTTCAGATTTCAAAACTAATGAATATAAGAAATTGATTGGTGGAGAGGAGTTTGAACCAGATGAGAGGAATCCAATGATAGGTTGGAGAGGAGTATCCAGATATGTAAGCAAAGAGTACGAACCAGCATTTAGGCTAGAGGTTAAGGCTATACGCAAAGTTAGGGAGGAGATGGGACTTAAGAACGTATGGGTAATGTTTCCCTTTGTCAGAACTACATGGGAACTAGAAAATGCAATAAAAATAATGGAGGAGGAAGGTTTAAGAAGAGATTCAGATTTCAAGGTATGGATAATGGCAGAAGTCCCCTCAGTTGTTGTTCTTGCAGAGGAGTTTGCGAAGATAGTTGATGGATTCAGCATAGGTAGTAACGATTTAGCACAATTAACTTTAGGTGTTGACAGGGATTCCGAGTTACTAGCGAGGATGGGATATTATGATGAGAGAGATCCAGCTGTTTTGGAGTCCATAAGAAAGCTAATCAGAGCTGCTCATAAGTATGGCAAAACTGTCTCAATATGCGGACAAGCACCTAGTGTTTATCCAGCAGTTGTTGAATATTTGGTCAAAGCTGGAATAGATAGTATTAGTGTAAATCCAGATGCAGTTATTAATGTTAGGAGGCAAGTAGCTTCTATCGAGCAACAAATTATACTTAGAAACCTTATGGAAAAAAGGAAGAACAAGTAGATAATTTTTAATTATTTTTTATTATAACAATTTTTACATATTCTTCTAGCACCATCGAAATACGCTGTACATTCTTCACAAACCGTATTTCCGCAGATTTCACATGAGCCTATTGACAAGTGTTTTTGACAAAGTTTGCATAGACTCATTTCACAAACTTTACAAATTCCTTTATCTGTTACGTAATCATTACTACACACTTGCCTTCCACATAAATTACACGTAAAAAATGAGATGTTCTCTTCACAGATTTCACATTTCAATGAACTCTTTAAACCATCTATAGGCTTCTTCGTCGTCTTTAGCCTGAATTGGTGGGTGTTTAAAGTAAAATGCAGATACTTTTTCAAGTGGACCACCTATCTTTCTATCCAAGGCAACCTTAACTGCCCTTATAACATCTACTAATACTGCGGCACAGTTAGCTTTATCATCAACCTCTAAGGAAGCTTCTACTTTAATTGGCATACCTGCAAACGCACTTCCTTTTACGTAAATGTAGGCTACTTTCGTATTTCCTAAAAATGGCACATAATCGCTAGGCCCTATCCTTATTTTTCCCTCGCTTTTTATCNCCTCTCCGTTATCTAGTGTGCTAGTTACTGCTTCTGTTTTGCTTATTCTTTTAGATATTAGCCTTTCTTCTGTCTTCATGTTCAGAAAGTCTGTATTCCCGCCCACGTTTAATTGATAAGTTTCCTCAACTTTTACCCCTCTCAGTCTGAAGAGTGAAGTAATTGACCTATGGAATATGGTAGCCCCTAATTGACTCTTAATATCATCACCTGCTAATGGCAAGTTTTTCTCTTTGAATTTATTAGGAAAGTAACCTGAAGGATCACTAGCAATAAACACGGGTATTGCGTTTATAAACGCAGTCCTTGCCATTAGTGCTATATTTGCATATGTCCTCGTCGCATTTTCACTTCCAACAGGCAATAAATTAAGTAGAATTTCTGTTTTGCTAGCTTTTAATTCGTCTAATGCTTTTTCCAATGTGCCATCATAAGTAGGATTAAAAACGTTAGTCATATGTTGGGCTACACCATCAAGAACGGGTCCCGCACTTACTTTTACGCCTTTCTTCTCCATATTCACTATCTTTGGTGTAATATTTGGAGGCTGAAATATGGCCTCTGCAAGATCCTTTCCTATTTTATTTTTTGAAACGTCGAATGCTGCTACAATCTCTATATCGGTAATTTTATAACCCCCAATTATCGGAGTAATTAATCCCTCATAATAATTATCGCCTTTTGACTTATAATATTCTATTCCTTGAATTAACATTGATGCGCAATTACCTAAGCCAGCTATTGCTACTCGAATCATCAACTTTAAGTTAAATAACTAGATAAAATATGTTGTGATGAAAGGGAAAAAACAGATCTGTGAAGAAGTGGAGCGACACTGAGGTGTTTAAAAATGCTAAAGCGCATGTACGCTCGCGTGTATGGGCTAGTGCAAGGTGTTGGTTTTAGAAAATTTGTCCAAATTCACGCTATAAGGTTAGGTATAAAGGGATATGCTAAGAATTTACCCGATGGTTCGGTAGAAGTGGTTGCAGAAGGTTATGAGGAAGCGTTAAGTAAATTATTGGAACGTATTAAGCAAGGTCCACCAGCAGCTGAAGTAGAGAAGGTAGATTTCTCGTTTAGTGAATATAAGGGAGAATTTGAGGATTTCGAAACATACTAAAAGTTTATAAGGTAAAAACGTTTATAATCTATCGGTGCTTCTGATGTACCAATGGTAAAAGAAGACGAGATTTTGCCTAAGTACTGGTACAATATAATTCCCGATCTGCCTAAACCCTTGCCTCCTCCAAGGGATCCACAAGGGGTAGATTTCTCGAGAATTGATTTATTAAGAAGTATACTACCTAAGGAGGTATTAAGGCAACAATTCACAATAGAAAGATACATAAAGATCCCTGAGGAAGTAAGAGATAGATATTTATCGATAGGAAGACCAACACCATTATTTAGAGCTAAAAGATTAGAGGAGNACTTAAAGACACCAGCAAGAATCTACTTTAAATATGAAGGCGCTACACCTACTGGATCTCATAAGATAAATACAGCAATTCCTCAAGCATATTTCGCAAAAGAAGAGGGAATTGATCACGTAGTTACTGAAACTGGAGCAGGTCAATGGGGAACTGCAGTAGCACTTGCAGCTAGTATGTATAATATGAAAAGTACTATCTTCATGGTAAAGGTAAGTTATGAACAAAAACCGATGAGAAGGAGCATAATGCAATTATATGGGGCTAATGTTTATGCAAGNCCCACAAACTTAACTGAATACGGTAAGAAGATGTTAGAGACAAATCCACAGCATCCTGGATCACTAGGTATAGCAATGAGTGAGGCAATAGAGTATGCTCTTAAGAACGAATTTAGATATTTAGTAGGTAGCGTTTTAGATGTAGTACTTTTGCATCAAAGCGTTATTGGTCAAGAGACTATTACCCAATTGGATTTGTTAGGAGAAGACGCTGATATTCTAATTGGATGCGTAGGAGGTGGGAGCAATTTTGGTGGTTTTACATATCCCTTTATCGGAAACAAGAAAGGCAAACGCTACATTGCAGTAAGTTCTGCAGAAATTCCAAAGTTTAGTAAAGGTGAATATAAGTACGATTTTCCAGACTCTGCTGGATTATTACCTTTAGTGAAAATGATAACTTTAGGTAAAGATTACGTTCCTCCGCCAATATATGCAGGCGGGTTAAGATATCATGGTGTAGCACCAACATTAAGTTTGTTAGCAAAGGAGGGTATTGTGGAATGGAGAGAATATAATGAAAGGGAGATTTTCGACGCCGCTAAGATATTTATGGAGAATCAAGGTATTGTACCAGCTCCAGAATCAGCCCATGCAATAAAGGCAGTGGTCGATGAAGCTATAGAAGCTAGGAAGAATAATGAGCGAAAAGTCATCGTCTTTAATCTAAGTGGACATGGATTGTTGGATCTATCAAATTACGAATCCATGATGAAAAGGTTGAATGGAAATGGGTAAACTGCTTGTCGTTTATATGACGTTAGGTTATCCTAATGTTCAAAGTTTCAAGGATTTTATTATTGGGGCAGTTGAAAATGGAGCTGACATATTAGAGCTTGGAATTCCCCCTAAATATGCCAAGTACGATGGTCCAGTTATAAGGAAGAGTTATGATAAAGTTAAAGGGCTAGATATTTGGCCTTTAATAACAGATATTAGGAAAGATGTCAGTGTTCCTATAATTGCACTTACTTACTTAGAGGATTGGATTGATCAACTAGATAATTTTCTAAATATGATGAGAGATGTCAAACTGGATGGAGTTCTATTTCCAGATTTACTTATTGATTATATAGATGATTTGGATAAATTTGACGGAATAATAAAAAATAAAGGATTAAAAAATGTTATTTTTACATCTCCTTCAGTACCAGATCTTCTAATCCACAAAGTCTCTAAGATTAGCGATTTATTCTTATATTATGGTGTTAGACCAACTACTGGCGTACCTATACCAGTATCAGTTAAGCAGTTGATTAATAGAGTTAGAAATCTAGTTGAGAATAAGCTAATAGTGGGATTTGGCCTATCAAGTGAGTCAGATTTAAGAGATACCTTAAGTTCTGGTGCCGACGGAATAGCAATTGGAACTGCTTTCATAGAAGAAATTGAAAAGAATGGCGTAAAATCAGCAATAAATTTAGTTAAAAAATTTAGGGNGATATTAGATGAATATAAATGATATTCTTAAAAAACTCATAAATAAATCAGATTTGGAAATTGATGAGGCTGAAGAATTAGCTAAGGCTATAATTAGAGGTGAAGTTCCAGAGATTTTAGTATCAGCAATTTTAGTAGCACTAAGAATGAAAGGTGAAAGTAAAAATGAAATAGTAGGTTTTGCCAGGGCAATGAGAGAATTAGCAATCAAAATAGACGTACCCAACGCAATAGACACAGCTGGTACAGGTGGCGACGGATTAGGAACAGTAAACGTTAGTACCGCATCTGCAATCCTATTGAGTTTAATTAATCCAGTTGCCAAACACGGTAATAGGGCAGTAAGTGGTAAAAGTGGTAGTGCTGATGTTCTTGAAGCTTTAGGCTATAATATTATAGTTCCACCAGAAAGAGCAAAAGAATTAATCCACAAAACGAATTTCGTTTTCCTCTTCGCACAATACTATCATCCTGCAATGAAGAACGTTGCCAATGTGAGAAAAACTTTAGGGATTAGAACTATTTTCAATATTCTAGGTCCATTGACTAATCCAGCCAATGCGAAGTATCAGTTAATGGGAGNGTTTTCTAAAGATCATTTGGATTTATTGTCAAAAAGCGCGTATGAATTAGATTTCAATAAAGTAATTTTAGTACATGGAGAGCCAGGCATAGATGAGGTAAGTCCGATAGGAAAAACTTTTATGAAGATAGTAAGTAAGCGCGGTATAGAAGAAGTCAAGTTTGACGTAACTGATTTCGGTATATCATCAATTCCAATAGATAAGTTAATAGTAAATTCTGCTGAGGATTCAGCAATAAAAATAGTTAGGGCATTTCTAGGGAAAGATGAACATGTAGCTGAATTCATTAAGATAAACACCGCAGTTGCGCTTTTTGCATTAGATAAAGTGAGCAATTTTAAGGAAGGCTATGAGTACGCTAAGTATTTAATAGAAAATTCCGTAAATAAATTAAATGAGATAATCTCACTTAATGGAGATCTAACTAAACTGAAAACGATAATGGTGAAGAGNAGTGGTTAAACTAAAGATATGCGGTAACGCAACGTTATCAGATATCATAGAGCTCTCAAAACTTAGTGTAGATTATATAGGAATAATAACTGACGCCATAAGTCAAAGATTCGTAAAGAGCGAGTTCTTAACATTTGTTAGGAGATATACTGAAAAACCGATAGTTAATGTGAAAGTCAATATTTTAATGAGTGAAATGGAAAAAGAATTATCAATATCAGATTATTTACAGATACATAGAGTATTAGACGATTTGGAATTAGAATTGCTTAAATCGTACGATTTTAGAAAAAGAATTATATTATATGTACCAGCGTCCTTCGAGTATAAGAAATACCTAGAGAAGGCTATGGATACTGTGGATATGGTATTAATAGATTCCGTAAAGAAAGGCGTAGGCGTCGATTATAACGTTGCATCGAGTTTCCTTAAGGATTACCCTCACCTAGGTGTAGGTGGAAAAATAAGTATAGATAATATTTCTAACTTTATCGATCTAAATCCTGCTTGGCTTGATATTTCCAGTAGTATAGAGATTTATCCTGGCAAAAAAGATATTAATATAGTGAAAAAAATAGTTGAGATGGTAAAATATGGAAGTTCATCCGATAAATGAATTTGCCTCTCCATTTGAGGNATTTAAGTGCATAGAGAGGGACTTTAAAGTAGCTGGATTACTAGAGAGCATAGGTGGCCCTCAATATAAGGCGAGATATAGTGTGATAGCTTGGTCAACTAATGGGTATCTGAAAATTCATGATGATCCGGTAAATATTCTTAATAGTTATTTGAAAGATTTGAAATTAGTAGATATACCGGGTTTGTTTAAAGGAGGNATGATAGGTTACATAAGCTATGATGCAGTAAGATTTTGGGAGAAAATAAGAGACTTAAAGCCAGCAGCTGAAGATTGGCCTTATGCGGAATTCTTTATTCCAGACAATATCATAATCTACGATCATAATGAGGGCAAAGNATACGTTAATGCCGATTTAAGCTCTGTAGGCGGATGTGGGGATATGGGGGAGTTTAGAATAAGCTTTTATGACGAGTCTCTTAATAAGAACAACTATGAGAAGATTGTTTCTGAATCGCTAGAGTATATAAGATCGGGTTACATATTTCAGGTCGTATTATCTAGATTTTATAGATATTTATTTAGTGGGGATCCATTAAGAATATATTATAATCTCAGAAGAATAAATCCCTCTCCTTACATGTTCTATCTTAAATTTGATGAAAAATACTTAATAGGATCCAGCCCCGAATTACTTTTCAGAGTTCAAGATAATATTGTCGAAACCTATCCCATAGCTGGCACTAGACCTAGGGGGNCTGATCAAGAAGAAGACCTTAAATTGGAATTGGAATTGATGAACTCAGAAAAGGATAAGGCTGAGCACTTAATGTTAGTTGATTTGGCTAGAAATGATCTAGGTAAAGTATGTGTCCCCGGAACTGTGAGAGTACCAGAATTAATGTATGTAGAGAAGTATAGTCATGTCCAACATATAGTATCAAAAGTGATTGGGACTTTAAAGAAGAAGTATAATGCATTAAACGTTTTATCAGCTACTTTCCCAGCGGGTACAGTGAGCGGAGCACCAAAACCAATGGCAATGAATATAATTGAAACGTTAGAGGAGNACAAAAGAGGTCCCTATGCTGGTGCTGTAGGCTTTATCTCAGCTGATGGTAACGCAGAGTTCGCAATAGCCATAAGAACTGCATTTCTAAACAAAGAATTGTTACGAATACATGCTGGTGCTGGTATAGTATATGACTCTAATCCAGAATCTGAATATTTCGAAACTGAACATAAACTAAAAGCACTAAAAACAGCAATAGGGGNGAGTTAAATGGATCTAACCTTGATAATAGATAATTATGATAGTTTTGTTTATAATATAGCTCAAATAGTGGGAGAATTAGGGACTTATCCAATAGTTATCAGAAATGACGAAATAAGTATAAAAGGAATAGAGAGAATAGACCCAGATAGGATTATAATTTCACCAGGACCAGGGACACCAGAAAAACGAGAAGATATAGGAGTGTCATTGGATGTTATCAAATATCTAGGCAAAAAAACTCCAATACTAGGAGTTTGTCTAGGTCATCAAGCTATAGGTTATGCATTTGGAGCTAAGATAAGAAGAGCTAGAAAAGTATTTCATGGAAAAATAAGTAACATAATTATAGTAAACGACTCTCCACTTCCACTATATTACGGCATTGCTAAGGAGTTTAAAGCTACCAGATATCATAGTCTTGTTGTGGACGAGGTTCATAGACCTCTAATTGTCGATGCAATATCCGCTGAGGATAATGAGATAATGGCAATACATCATGAAGACTACCCAATATACGGTGTTCAATTTCATCCAGAGAGNGTTGGAACCTCATTGGGATATAAGATACTTTATAATTTCTTGAATAGAGTATAACATATGCCACGTTATCTTAAAGGATGGCTTAAAGACGTCGTACAATTATCTTTAAGAAGGCCCTCGTTTAGGACTTCAAGACAAAGACCGATTATTTCCTTAAATAAAAGAATTTTGGAATTTAATGTGCGCAATGTCACAGCTATAATAGCTGAATATAAGCGCAAATCTCCCTCTGGATTCGATGTTGAAAGAGATCCGATAGAATATGCAAAGTTCATGGAAAAGNATGCAGTAGGTCTTAGCGTACTAACTGAGGAAAAGTACTTTAATGGTTCATATGAAATTTTGAGAAAGATAGCCAGTTCAGTTTCAATCCCCATATTAATGAAGGATTTTATTGTCAAGGAATCACAAATTGATGATGCGTATAACTTAGGTGCAGATACTGTATTGCTAATAGTCAAAATACTTACTGAAAGAGAATTAGAGAGTTTAATGGAATATACCAGAAGTTATGGTATGGAACCATTGGTAGAGATTAATGACGAGAAGGATTTAGAAATAGCACTAAGGATAGGGGCCAAGTTTATAGGAGTTAATTCAAGAGATCTAGAAACCCTTGAGATAAATAAGGAGAATCAGAGAAAGCTTCTATCAATGATACCATCAGATGTAATAAAGGTGGCAGAAAGTGGAATTTCTGAGAGGAATGAAATAGAGGAATTGAGAAAATTAGGTGTTAATGCTTTCCTAATTGGATCCTCACTAATGCAAAACCCAGAAAAGATTAAAGAATTTATACTATAACGTTCTTCATATACACTTGTGGTCTCACTACTAGACTTCAACGAAAATATGTCGCAAGTTACTGGAGAGACTACTTTATTGTATAAGGAAATTGCTAGAAATGTGGAGAAGACTAAGAAGATTAAAATTATCGATTTTGGGATAGGACAGCCGGATTTACCTACATTTAAACGTATAAGGGATGCTGCAAAAGAGGCTCTAGATCAAGGCTTCACTTTCTACACTTCAGCATTCGGTATTGATGAATTAAGGGAAAAAATAGCTCAATACCTTAATACTAGATATGGTGCTGACGTAAGGAAGGAGGAAGTGATAGTCACACCTGGTGCTAAGCCTGCGCTTTTCCTAGTCTTTATACTATACATTAATCCCGGCGACGAGGTAATACTTCCAGATCCCTCCTTCTACTCTTACGCTGAGGTTGTTAAGTTACTCGGAGGAAAACCAATATATACTAATTTAAAGTGGAGTAAAGAAGGATTCTCAATAGATGTAGATGATCTACAGTCTAAAATATCAAAAAGAACCAAAATGATAGTATTCAATAATCCTCATAATCCGACTGGTTCTCTATTTTCTCCTAATGACGTTAAGAAAATTGTAGATATAAGTAGGGATAATAAAATTATCTTATTATCCGATGAAATTTATGATAATTTTGTGTATGAAGGTAAGATGAGAAGTTCTCTTGAAGACTCGGATTGGAGAGATTTCTTGATTTACGTTAATGGATTTAGTAAGACTTTCTCAATGACTGGATGGAGATTAGGTTATATTGTAGCGAAGCGCGAAATTATCCAGAAAATGGGAGTTTTGGCTGCTAACATATACACTGCCCCTACAAGTTTTGTACAAAAAGCTGCCGTAAAAGCCTTTGATACTTTCGACGAGGTCAACGAAATGGTGAAGCTATTTAAGAAGAGAAGAGACGTAATGTATGATCAGCTTATTAAGGTTAAAGGAATTGAAGTATCTAAACCAAATGGAGCATTCTATATGTTCCCAAATGCTGGTAAGTTACTAAAAATAAGTGGGCTCGACGTCAAGTCATTTGCAATAAGGCTAATTGAAGAAAAAGGTGTAGTCACAATACCTGGTGAAGTCTTTCCATTAAATATAGGTAAGGAATTTTTAAGACTAAGTTTTGCCGTAAACGAAGAAGTTATTAGAGAGGGTGTACAAAAAATTAGAGAGTTTGCAGAACAGATGATGAATTCCCGATAGTAAGATTGATGAGCTAAACTCCCATGGTCTGATTAGCAAGTTTAATTTCCACTTTTTCTTCAGTTGATTCTACTAGTTCAAGGTTAGTTATCTTTAGCGTCTTCATTATGTCCTCTTTTACCTCATTAATTAACTCAATAAATTGTCTATTTGCATATAATTTTACGCTAACTGGGGCATTCATTGATAATCTATTCTTAATCTTCTCTGATCTTATTAGAGAGTTTGTTTTCTTTATTACTTCCCCAAGTTCTCCTNCTCTTTTATCCTCTTCGATATCATCCACTTTAGGCAATTCTTCTAGGAGAATACTCTTCTTATAACCAAATAACCTAGAATAGATTTCCTCTGTTATATGGGGTGCAATAGGATGTAGTAATATAATTATATCTCTTATTATCCTTTGTATAGTATATTTTGCAGACTTATCGTCTTCGAATAATCTATGTTTTATCATTTCTAAATATTCATCAGCTATGATCTCCCAGAAATAGCTATAGAGTTCTTGAAGTACCAAGTAAAAGTCGTAGTTCTTATATGCGTTTATTGCCTTCATTACAAATTTCTTATGTTCTTGTAAAATCCATTTATCTACTATATGTAGGCTTTCAGGTTTATCAAGTCTTTGATTCGCTATGAAGGGGTACACTAATCTACTCGCATTCCATAATTTCTGCAATAACATTCTTTTTCCCTTCACTATATCCCATTTAAATGGAAAATCATCGCCGATGCTTGCATCAAGAAGTGCCATTCTAATCGCATCTGCTCCAAATTCATCAACTCTATCCAATGGCGATACTACATTTCCCTTGCTTTTACTCATTCTAGTTCCATCTGGACCAAGGACTTGACCATGAATAAGGACTGTGGTAAAAGGTATATTATTAGCTAACATTAAAGTTCTAAAGAAGGTATAGAATAGCCAAGTCCTAATTATATCAGTACCTTGAAGTCTTAGTGATGCTGGAAAAGTTTTGTTGAAAACGTTTTTATCTTCATAGAACTTGGTTAGGAAAAGAACTGTTACGCTAGAATCAATCCACACGTCTGCGACATCGGTAACTGGTTTAAGATGTAATCCACACAATTGACATTTCTCTGATGGCGGGTTAGTTTTGATAGGATCTATTGGTAAATCTTTTTCTCTAGCGGGTGTTAAATGCCCATTTTCGCAGTACCAGAATGGCAATGGAGTACCATAAATTCTTTGCCTAGTTATATTCCAATCCCACTCTATACTCTTTATCCAATCCTCAAGATAATAGGACATTCTAGCTGGCTTAAATTTCATCTTTTTGTATTCTTCTAGCAATTTTTGTTTCTTATCTAGAACTTTAATGTATATTTGCTTTTTAACTAAGAATTCTACTGGAGACAGACAATCACTTCTCTCAACATGCGACAGTACATTATGTTTTATTTTCTCTACTTTTACGAGATACCCTTTAGTCTTTAGGATTTCAATCATTTTATTTCTTGCTTGTTCAATTTTCAACTCATCAAGTATACCATTTGTATTTATCATCCTTCCTTTTTCGTCCACTATAACCCTTGTCGGTAAGTTGTATTTCAATTGCCACTTTATATCTTGGGGATCACCATAGGTACTTATCATTACTGCTCCAGTTCCGAATTCCTTCTCCACGTCTGAGTCAGATATTATTTTTACCTCAATATTAAACACTGGTACTATTGCAATTTTTCCTACGAAACTCTTATATCTCTCATCATTTGGATTTACTGCCACAGCTTGAGTTGCAGCTAGTAGTTCTGGCCTAGTTGTAGCTATAATTATTTCTCCTCCTTCCTTTAATGGGAACTTTATATAAGCAAGAATTCCATCTTTCTCTAAGTAACCTACTTCNCTTTGTGCTAAAGCAGTCTCACATTTAGGGCACCAAATTACTGGTCCTTCTCTCATTTCTATTAAATTCGTTTTATACATGTCAATGAGACTTTTTTGAATAATCTTTCTGTATTTTGGTTCATAGGTCTTGTATTCAAACCTTTCCCATTCTGGTCTATATCCTAGTCTAATCATTGCTTCTTTCATTTTCTTAATCATATCCTCTGTCCATTCTATACATTTTTGGAGAAATAGTTGCCTATTATCTTTTGGAATTCCTAACCTGTATTGTACTTTTAGTTCAGTTGGTAAACCTTGTGTATCCCATCCCTGAGGTAATAATACATTATATCCTTCTAATCTCTTAAACCTACCCATAGTATCAGCTATTGTAACCCAATATGCATGTCCCATATGAAGTTCTCCACTGGTAAAAGGAGGAGGAGTATCAATAACAAATCTCGGTGATTTATCATCCTCNTCTCTGAATCTAAATACGTCCCTCCAATATTCTTCACTTAACCATATCTTTTGCCATTTTTCCTCGATTTCCTTAGGATTATAATGTTTTGGCCATTCTTCCATCTTCTTTAAAATCTCATCTTGGTTTAACAATAACTGACCACCTATACAGACGATTTTATATAAATATAAATTCGAATAGCTTATAAAATTTCGTAATGAGAATCGCAATTCTGGGAGGAGGAGTAGCAGGTTCTACTTTGGCATACTTACTTTCAAGAATTAGTAATGAAGTTACAATCTTTGATATTAACCAATACTACGTTAAACCATGTGGAGATATAGTCCCAAACGTTTATACACCCCCCTTTAATTGGAATGAAACGTTTGGTATAAAGAGGTTCTCCTTCTATATAGATGGGGAAAAAATTTACGATGTTGAATATAGGCATACTAAGTGGCTGGTTATAGATAAGTGGAAATGGATAAATGATATGCGAAAGAGTTCAAAAATAATAGTGACTCATGATCTTAATATTAAAGACTTTGATTACGTAATAGATAGTAGAGGGCCTTATCCAATGGATAGAGAGGTAGTTTATACTACTAGAGCCATAATAGAGACTGAGGAGTTTGACGATGAGGCCATATTGGAATTCGACACTCATTATACAGGTTTTTATTGGATATTTCCNAGCGGGGAAAATGAATATAATATCGGAGCNGGTTTTTTGGAATATAAGAATTCAAAGGAATTACTTTATTATTATTTGAGGAAGAAATTTAAGAATTTCGAAGTTAAGGATGTTAGAGGAGCTCCTATTAGTATTGGGAGTGTTAAAAATAAGAAGTTAAGGATAGGTGAGGCAAGAGGGCTTGTCTTCCCACTAAGCGGTGAAGGGATAAGGCCATCAGCTATTTCAGCTGAGTACACTTTTGAGGCTATATATAAAGAAAAAGATCTGGATGAGTTTCTTAACGATAAGCTCAGTATTATAGAGAAAAGAATTAAAATTCAGAAAATGCTACTAGATCTATATAGATATTCTAGTTTAAGTTTAAGAAAGACTTTTATGAGAATATTCTTTAAGAACGATGTTCTCATAGATACATATTTAGAAGATAAGATAGATTTGAATGGAATAATCGAATCCTTAAAGAGTGTGAGAGGGAATGGAAGTATTGTTAGAAAATTCTAGGAGCAGGAAAAATAAGCATGTATTAAGAACCTTCCTATTTAAAGTAGACGTAAATGGTGTAATACAGCAGATAGAATTGCCTGGGAAAGTAGTAAGACCTACATATAAGGTAGGTGAAGCAAAGATTGTAAATATTCCAAATAAAGGCACATACGTTTATCTTTTCCTTCTAAGGAATCTATACGGGCGTGTAATAGGTAGGATAATTGTAATTAATGATGGGAAAATCGTATTAGTAATGAAGTATAGGAAGTTAAAGTTAAAGCTAATAGATGGTGATGATAAATACGTAACAATTGTAAAAAGAATTTCCGAGCAACTTAAAATTCCGGTCAAGAAAATAAATATTAACAAGAAGAAGTGAGAAAATGTTTGAAGTGAGATTCAAGATTTTAGCCGAAGATCCTTTTAGAATAAAGTACTTGTCACAATCCATTAATGATGTATTTAAAGATCTATGTGAACCGGTAAAAATAGGAGCATCGTATATTTGTGCTCCGAATCAAGATNCCCTCCTCTTGATCTATTTTAGTTCTCAGCTTTCAAAAGATATGAATGCGTCACTTAAAATAATGTCAAATAATGCGACGTATGTTGCTGAGATCATGAAAGAAGTTAATAATAGGTTAAGATCACAAGGTTTTTATATAACAATTTCGGAAACCTCTACTACTTCGTTATAGAGATTTAGGAGTAACTCCTCATTTATATTCTTATTATTAACCTCTACTATTGCATTACAAATGTAAGATGAGATTTTAGTTTTGCATATTATTAGCTTTCTCAATATTCCATTCTTTATTTCTTTATTTACATCCATATATACTAATCTCTCTTCATCTTCTGCATGTTTTCTTCTCTTTATTTCTTTATTTACATCCATATATACTAATACTATTTCATTCTCATAGATTACAGAAAAATTTAGACCATATATATTATAGTGTGTTACTGTCATAAAATCGGTACCAACTCAGTCCCACAATATGGGCACTTCCCCTTTAATCCTCTCTTATCTGCTTCGCAGAAGTATGCTGAATATTTCTTTTCACACTTAGGGCATTTGTAGATAATATCTGTCCCTATTACTAGTTTCCTATTACATATCCTACAATATACTGTTAACCATCCTAGATGCCCATATGCATTTGAGCCTCTATTTTTAATACTCATCTTATACCCACTACCACTTCATGCAAATTAACTTAAATTTTTATTCTCGACGTTATACCTTTGTCTACTTTAAAAGACTTTATAGTCTAAGAAGAGGNGTATTTATTAGATGAACTTAGCATCGTATTATAAGCTAGAACCTTTAAAAATTAACGATGTTGTTTTGCTTTATGCTTTACGCAGAACCAAAGAAGCTGAAATCATAGATGGAATTCGTGATTTGGAATCAATAATGCCGGATGAGGCTAATGATGTTGTAATAATTGAGGGAAGTAATGAGAAATATATCAATGGCAGATTTAATTTAGACTTTCAATTCTCTCGCCCATTAAATGTTATTTCCATAGGTGTTCCTCAATTTGCAAATGGAGATCAAGTTCAGATTACAAGAATTGATGTAAATATGAGCGATGTTATTGGTGGAGTTTTGGTTAAAAGAGATTTACCATTTATAGTATTCTTTACTCATAATGGTACTAAAATAATATCAATGTCAGATATTAATCCACCTATTCCTGAAAAGAAAGATAGTGTAAAGAGGGCTAAAAAGAAGAAAAAGAGGAGTAAAAAGCGTGCTAAGAAGTCTAGTTCAAAATCCAAGAGTAAGAGCAAGAGTTCTGGAAAGAGTTGACGAATTTAGGTTAAATAATTTATCAAATGAGGAAGTGTGGTTTAGGGAACTCACATTATGTTTGCTAACTGCTAACTCATCTTTCATTTCGGCTTATCAGGCCCTAAACTGTTTGGGAGACAAAATCTACTACGCTAATGAAGAAGTAATCAGAAGTATTCTTAAATCATGTAAATATAGATTTTATAATTTAAAGGCAAAATATATTATTATGGCTAGGGAGAAGGTATATGGAAAGTTAAAAGAGGAGATAACGCCTTTAGCTGATAGTGATCAACAATTGGCTAGGGAGAAGTTATTAAACATAAAAGGAATAGGGATGAAAGAAGCTAGTCACTTTCTTAGGAATGTTGGTTATTTCGATCTGGCAATTATAGACAGACATCTTATAGATTTTATGAGGAGAATAGGTGCGATAGGAGAAATTAACGTTAAACATTTATCAAAAAGTCGCTATATATCTTTGGAGAGTGTTTTGAAAAGCATCGCTTTAAATTTAAATATAAGTGTAGGTATATTGGATTTGTTTATATGGTATAAGGAGACTAATACTATAGTTAAGTAGCAATAAAAAATATAAACCAGTAGTTGTAGTTTGATATGAATCATAATGCAAANCCCTAGTATGCTGAAAAGGGAGTTCGAATTTACTCAACTTTTAAGAAAATTAGATCTTATTATTATTTTATTCTCCTCATTTTTCTCAAGCTCATTCTCATCATCATGTTAAACTAAATCATATTCTTGAAAATTTCAGGTGGTATGTATGGAAACTATACAGGGTATAAACTCTATAAACAAATTAGATTTCAAAGTATTAATAACTGATCCAGTAGATCACTACATGATAAAAACTTTACAAAACAATGGATTAATAGTTGACTATAAACCTGAAATTTCAAGAGAGGAATTACTAAAGATAATAGACCAGTATCAGGTTTTAGTAGTAAGAAGCAGAACTAAGGNAGATAAGGAGATAATCCGTTATGGGACTAATCTTAAGATTATAGCCAGAGCCGGGATAGGGCTAGACAATATAGATACAGAAGAGGCATCCAAGAGAAATATAAAAATAGTATATGCAGCAGGGGCTTCTACAGATTCTGCAGCAGAACTAACTATAGGATTACTTCTTACAGCAGCTAGAAAACTATATGATTCCATGAATATGGCAAAGGGTGGCATATTCAAGAAAATAGAGGGAATTGAGTTAGCAGGTAAGACTATAGGTGTTATAGGATTCGGTCGAATTGGTACCAAAGTAGCTAAGGNATGTAAGGCATTAGATATGAACGTAATTGCGTATGATGTTATCGATATAAAAGAAAAGGCGAATATGCTTGGAGTCAAGGTAGCTGAAAGTTTAGACGAATTGTTAAAGAACTCAGACGTAATAACCTTTCACGTTACAGTAGGTAAAGACGCTAAACCAATCCTTAATAAAGATACATTTAATTACGTCAAAGATAATACAATCATAATCAACACCAGTAGAGCCGTAGTAATAGATGGTAAGGCATTACTAGAATATATTGATAAAAAGCAACTAACTTATGCTACAGACGTTTTGTGGAACGAACCTCCTAAAGAAGATTGGGAGATTAAATTATTGAGACATGAGAGAGTGATAGTAACTACTCACATTGGTGCTCAAACTAAAGAAGCACAGTATAGAGTAGCAGTAGTCACAACAGATAATCTCATCACTTCTTTAAAAGAAATCGGTGTTCTCAAATGATGCTAATTCCCGGTCCAGTCAATGTTCCTTATAGTGTTCTACAAGCTTCTCTTCATTTAGTGAATCATAGATCAGAGAAATTTAGAGAAACTGTGAAAACATTAGAGTTTCTGATGAATAAACATTTTGGATCTACTCGTGTTGCACTATTAAGTGGCTCCGGTACCTTAGCTGTAGAATCTATGGTCTATTCAATGGTAAAAAGAGAGGAGAAAGTATTAACATTCCCTTATGGCGAGTTCGGACACAGATTAAAAGAATCGTTAGTTAGACGTGGAGCAAAGGTAATTAGTTACGAGAAAAAAATAGGGGAATCCTTTACACTTGAGGAAATAAAAAAGGCTATTGAGGAAAATAAAGACGCTACTACAGTAGCGTTAGTTCATAATGAGACTAGCACGGGTATAGCATTTAGAGACCTTCAAAAGATAGCTGATGTTGTAAAAAGTGCAGGATTAAAGCTTCTTATTGATTCAGTATCAGGGTTTGCTGCCTATCCGCTATATGTTAATCAGTGGAAAATTGATTGTGCAGTAACTGGCAGCCAGAAAGCTTTAGCAAGCATACCTGGGGTAGGATTCGCTGCGTTGTCTGATGAGGGCATGAATGAATTGGTAGAATCCGATTTACCTAGTTATCTAGATTTATCACTTCATTTAAAGTTTCAAGATAAAGGAGAGACACCATTTACTCCTACGGTAGGAGCATTTTTTGCTTCTAGAAGGGCTGCTGAATTACTGGATAAAGAAGGAATAGAAAATAGATGGAAGAGGCATGAAGCTTGTGCAAGGTATTTAAGGCGAGTAATGTCGACGATGGGATTTAAATTGTTAGGCAATGATGCTAATTTCTCCAACACGGTAGTTGCAGCGTTTCCTCCTATTCCTTTAGATACATTTATGTCAGAGCTAAAGAAGAGAAATATTGAGATTACTAAGGGTATGGGTGAATTAAGGGATAGAATAGTAAGAATAGGGATTTTAGGTGTAGTTGATGATAGAGCAATTAGAAGATTAGTTAATAGTATAAGTGAAATAATTAAAAAGAATGTTGAGTTTGAAATTCCAAAAGAATGTGAGTTGCCGGAAGAGTTAAAAGTTGAAGTTTTATGGGATTAGAGAGGGGATGGAATTTTGTCCCAGGATTTACGTTTTAATGAAGTTTTTGTTTCTCTATGGCAGAATAAACTAACTAGATACGAGATTGCCAGAGTAATAAGTGCTAGAGCATTACAACTAGCCATGGGTGCACCAGCCTTAATTGATATAAATAACATAAGTTTGACTGATGTTATTAGTATAGCTGAGGAGGAGTTTAAGAGAGGAGTTCTTCCAATAACTATTAGGAGAAGATTACCAAATGGAAAAATAATTTTATTATCTCTTAGAAAGAGTTAAATAAGATGAATTTATGTAATGTAAACAACTATTACCTTATAATTGCAGAAAAGTCAAAAGCAGCTAAAAAAATTGCTGAAGCTCTTTCAGAGAAACCTATTTTATGTAGAAAATACAACGTTAACTATTGGATAATAAAAGATCATGATAACAATAAATATGTTATTGTCCCTGCGGCAGGACATCTTTTTGGGTTACAAGGGAAGAGTGGTTTCCCTGTATATGATGTCGACTGGAAACCTTTATGGGAGATTGATAAGAATAGTTATTACACAAAAAGGTACTATCAACTTATCTCGTCTCTTAGCAAGTACGCTTTAGGCTTTATCAATGCATGTGATTACGACATNGAAGGTTCTGTAATTGGCTATTTAATAATCAAATATCTGGGTGATACTAAGAAGGCTAAACGAATGAAATTTTCAGCGCTGACTAAAAGTGACATATTATTGGCATTTAGAAATGTGTCTACATTAGATTACGATATGATAAACGCTGGAGTAGCTAGGCATAAAATTGACTGGTTATGGGGAATTAATGTTAGTAGAGCTCTTATGATTTCTTTACAAGATTTCGCAAAGAAAAGAGNGATATTAAGTGCGGGCAGGGTTCAAAGCCCAACTCTCGTCCAAGTTGTCAGCTCGGAAATTGAAAGAAACCTATTTATTCCATTACCTAAATTCACTGTTTCAGTTATTGTAAAAATTAAAGATTATTCACTGAATATTAAGATAAATAAAGAATTCGAAAAACTTGCTGAAGCAAACGAATTTTTGAATAGATTAATAAATAAAACCGTAAAAGTTACGCAAGTTGAAAATAAGATTAGAATATTAGAAAGNCCTCCTCCATTTAATCTCACTGATCTCCAAGTAGAAGCTGGCAGAATATATGGTATATCTCCATATAACGTAGAACGTATAGCAGAAGATCTTTATTTGGACGGATTAATAAGTTACCCAAGAACTAATAGTCAAAAAATACCTTCAACTATTAATATTTACAATATAATCAAAGGTTTGGAGAATAGTTCGTATAGAAAGCTAGTTAATTTAGTGAGGAAAATTACAGGAGGGAAATATATAGTTAGGCAAGGCGTTAAGGACGACCCCGCACATCCCGCAATTCACCCTACTGGCGAATCTCCTAAAAATTTACCTAATAACAAATTCAAGATATATGACCTAATAGCAAGAAGATTTTTGGCTTCAGTATCTGCCGATGCTAAACTATCAAACACTATTTACACCTTGAAAGTGGCTGATTTTCCCTTAGAGTTCTCAGTCTCATATACAAAAATACCAGAGAGAAATTGGCTAGATATATATCACTTTCATAATGTAAGAGAAGATACTCCAATACTTCTCTCAAAAGGTGATGAGGGTATAATTTCAGATGGAAAAGTAAATATTAGTTTAAGTAAACCCACTTCTAGATATACAAAGGTTTCATTACTTAAATGGATGGAATCTTCTGACTTAGGTACAGAGGCTACTAGAGGAAGAATAATTGAGATCCTAGTGAAGAGGAGATATTTGACTAGTAACGGGCGCTATATAGTCCCGACAAAATTAGGTTTCTATATTGCTGAGCTATTAAACAAATTTTTCCCGGATATAGTTGATGTTAGAATGACTGCAGATATGGAAAATAAATTAGAAATGATAAAGACTGGCAAAATTTTAGAAAGCGAGGTTATTAAAGAAAATATAGAAAAATTAAATAAATTTATAGAGGAATATAAGGCAAATAAAGATAGAGNAGGAGAGTCCTTAGCTAAAGCTTTAGGCCTCATAAAAATTGTAAAGTGTAAATTTTGTGATCTGGAGCAGTATAAGGATGGATTATGTAAATATCACTATGAAGCCAAAACTAAGCTTTTAGATGCTGTGAGAATTTGGGAGGAAAGGACAAAATACGATCATAAAAAGATTTTAAAGAGAATCAGTAGTAGTAAATCAACGGGTAAATACGTAAAAGATATAGTAACTTACATGCTTAACATGAATGATGAAAGTCATGCCAATCTGAAAAGATGAGGTAAGCTCTGGGGNAACTGAGTTCCTATAATGCCTTAAACTTCTCTGTCCACGCCTCATAAGCCTTTATTAATTCTGGATTAACACTTGGCATTCTGACTTTTAATATATCCTTAAAGTCCTGGAGTGTAATTGTTCTTGGTTCACCTAAATTATTCTTAAACATTTCTTTGACAACTTTTATATGTGCAGCTTGAACTATATCCCTAATATCGCTCGCCGTGTATCCTTCAGTTAATTTGGTTAACTCTTCTAGGCTTACCTCAGTATCCAATTTAATCTTCGAAGTATAATATTTGAATAGCGATAATCGTTGTTCATAATCAGGTAATGGTACATATATTCTTTTTTGAAATCTTCTTAAGAAGGCTTCATCTAACCTCCAAGGCTTATTTGTAGCACCTATAACATATACTTTATAGTTTTCTGATTTGTCCAAAAGCCCATCCATTTCCTTCAGAAATTGATTTCTTACTCTTGCTTCTCCTCCTACCTCAGTAGAGTAAACTCCTAGCAATGCGTCTAGCTCATCTATAAATATTATAGTAGGCTTGTTTTGCTTTTTAGNCTCTTCCCTAGCCATTTTGAATACATTTGCTACATTTTTTTCAGCTTCTCCTAACCACTTTGACATTACTGACGCAGCATCTAGTTGTATGAAAATGGAGTCTATCTCATTTGCTACTGCTGCAGCTATCATAGTTTTACCACAACCTGGAGGACCATATAGCAAAATTCCTCTTGGCCAGCCTAAGGGGAATAAATCTGGTCTCTTAGTTGGGTATATTATTGCTTCTCTTAATGCCTCCTTCACATCATCTAAACCAACTATATCTTTAAACGAGACCTTTGGTTTCTCGGTAACTACCACTTCCTCAGGTGTAGTTGTACCATCTCCTCCACCATCACTAGAGGCTGGCAAGACTTTTTCCAGATAACTTATTCTTTTCTTGTACTCATTAATCATCTGCTCATACGCAGTTCTCGCTACTGATTCTGGATAAAGGACTATGATCTGGCTCAAAACCTCTATGGCTTTCTTATAATACGTTATTGCATCCTCTNCCTTACCCTCCTTATCAGCTTTTACTGCAAGGATAGCATATTTTCTAGCCATATCTTCTAGCATTACTTGAGCACTCATCTACATAACCCCCTATTAACTCTCTACCGCTATTAACCCCTTACTCTTTAACACTTCAAGAAGCTTTACTACTTCCTGTTTTTCAACACCATATACTTTGCTAAAGTGCTCTATATCTAAGAAGCCACCATTATTTACTATGTAATCCAATAGTTCCCTTTCAGTGATCTTTCTTACCGCGGGTCTAGATTGCGACACTCTTGACGATTGCTCTATTGGTGGGTGTGGTAAATCTGGCAATAGTTCCCTAACTTTTACTTCAGCCATTTTTTGTGCTTCATCCAAAATTTGTCTAGCTTGCTCATCTACTACCGCAGGAACTACTCCTCTATCATTTATTGCACCCGTTTCTACTGCTATGCCATTTACACTGCTTATGATAGAGTCTAAGGCTATTGCAACTTCTGGAGCAATCCCTTTTATTTGATCCTTCAAATCTCCCAATATTTTAGCAACGGGATATAATACCAAAGAAACGCCTTGCAGCTCTTGTACGGTATCTAGTTTTAGTCTAACTTTCTCAATAGCTAAGAATGCTGTATAAATTACCTTTATTATTCTTCTAATATCAGCTATTTCTTGAGCATATATTTTAGCTTTTGCATCATCCCCTTCTACTTGTGCCCTTACTACTTTCTCAAATAATTCCTTATCTCTATCCTTTAACCTTCTTATGGCTTCTTCTAATCTGGTTTGTTGATCTTTTAATTTTAGTGATATCTCAGTGAGTATCTTACCTAGTTGAGCCTTTCGCCTCTTCTCATTGTTAAAAATAAATGGTAACTTATCAAACATTCTAACTCACTAGTTTAGTTAAAGAGTATTTATTACCTTTACCGGTATTGGCAATGGTATTTCCGATTTGGACTGATCGCTCTTTGCCTCACCTTGTTGTGAGGTAGACAAGGAGCCTAAAGGCTTAAGTTCTATAGATTCTTTATCCAACGAGTCTAATCTATCTAAAGTTTTTCTAATATCATCTCTTTCTAATGTATAACTATCCTTCGACTGCCTCAGAACTTCCATTGAACCTTTATACGCATTTTCTGGAATCTCAGATGAGATATAACTCATCTTTAGTGAGATCACCGCTTTATCTATATGAGCTAATTGATCTTCTATATCATTAAGTCTCGATTTTAATTTTCCTTTTAACTTGTTCTGGTCGTCCTTTACCTTTAACATCTCCGTATCAAGTTTCCTTTTCATGTCATCATAATCGCTTTTAGGAATCTCTTGTTTATTGTATAATTCCTCTAACGCTCTCTGCCTTTTTCTAATTTTTTCCATTAGGCTTAATATTCTTATTGCTTCTGCTTTCCAATCTGGGAGAATTAATATACTATCTCCATCTAATTTTATCCTTTCTGGTCCCATAGTCAAGATAGAAGAACCTTGAGTTACCTCAATCCCAGTTATACTTCCATCTATCTCGCTGTATACGTGAATTAGGTATCCGAACTCCCTTCCATAAATGTCTTTAACCTTTTGTCCAATAAATTTCGTTAGTACTTCGTACGATACGGGCATGGTAATACTCCTCAAAAATATTTGGTCTTTTAAGTAATACTTATAAAGATTGGGGCTCTTCAGACAGCGGAGACTCGTCATCTAATAGGAGCTTTTAACCTTCATCATCAACAGGGAATATTATGTGACGAAGCTTAAAAAGCATAGTGAACATTAATTATTATTTCGAATAGAGTTATGTCAACTCAAGCTCTTAGTAATATATCCTCGCAGCTTTCTCATCTAGTAGGCAACCTGAACATAGAGCCAATAAGCTATATACTAGTTCTTATAGGCTTCGCTCTTTTGCTTATTATTATAATAGGTGGTATAATTTATGGTTTAACGAAGGCAGCTAGAGCAGTGCCATCAATGTCAACTAAGGAGTTCATATTGTTCTTACTAGGAATAGCAATTTTCCTTGTAGTGTTAGGGATATTATTGCCTTAAAGATAAAAATATTTTCCTCCATATTCCAATCCAAATTTATTTTCTATTTCTAACAGTTTATTATATTTGCTAGTTCTTTCTCCTCTTGCTGGTGCACCAGTCTTTATGAAATCTGATTCAATTCCCACTGCAAATTCTGCTATGAAATTGTCTTCCGTCTCTCCACTTCTATGACTAGTTACTAACTTTATTGAGTTCCTTCTAGCAAGATTAGTAAATTCAAATGTTTCAGATATTGTACCGACTTGATTAGGCTTAACTACAACACCTTTAGTTGATCTCTTTTCTATACCTATTTTTAGATATTTTATATTCGTAGTATATAGGTCGTCTCCGATGACGATTGTTGAATTTAGTTTATTTTGTAGTTCACCGAACATATCAAAAGAATTCTCTTCGAATGGATCTTCTAAGTACACTATGGGATATTCTTTAGCTAAGTCGAGGTAAAATTCAAGTAATTGAGTGGGATTCAATTCTTTGCCATCTATTATATATTTCTCTTTCTTAGGATCGTAGAAATCACTTGCTGCAGGGTCCATTCCCATATATATTTTTCCTTGATAGCCTGCGTTATTTATTGAAGTATATATCAGATCTAAGGCCTCTCTAGTCTCTTCTAAAGGTGGAGAGAATCCTCCTTCATCTCCAACTGCTGTGTAAATTTTACCATATCTCTCTGATATTAGCCCTTTTAGATTTCTATATACTTCTATGGCAGCGAAAAAAGCTTCTTTAAAAGTATTAAACTTAATTGGTAATATGATAAATTCTTGTATTTTTAGCTTATTTCCAGCATGTAAGCCGCCATTTATTATATTGAGTAAAGGTATTGGGATTTTAGGTAATCGAGGCCCAGCTATGTATTTAAAAACCTCTAGGCCCAAGGCCTTAGAAGCTGTTTTTAATGCAGCTATGGATGTTGCAATTATTGTGTTTCCTCCTAATTTAGACTTATTCTCAGTGGAGTCTATATCTATTAGTATTTTGTCGATTATACCTTGTTCTCTTACATCGATTCCGTGTAACGCAGGATCTATTATGTAATTTGCAATATCCACGGCTCTCTTCACCGTAAGCCCATTTTCATCCCTGACTTCGATTGCCTCTCTTGTTCCTTTAGAAGCTCCTGCTGGCGCATCCCCAAAGGATTCAACACCGTCATTAGTTCTTACAAAAACTCTTATGGTGGGATTGCCCCTAGAATCTATGATTTCTAATCCCTTAACCTTCTCTATGGAAAAACGGTTAATCATATTTACTGAAGCGAATTAGTAATAATTAAATGTTAACTCCTAGCATGGCCTCGATAGTGTTTTTAGCATATGGTTTACTTTCCCTCATTTTCTCTAGATTTTTAAAAGATAAAATAAGTAACGAACGACTATTTCTAGTTGCATGGTCTTTAGCACCTCATCTGGTAGGTTTAACATACTCATCTTCTGTTTTAATTACACTGCTGGTTTTGATGTCTTTATGCATTAATTTATTTATTGTTTATAAAGGGAAGTTTAGAATTATATACTCAGGAGTTACGTTCTTATTTATGGCAGTAATTATACAGATATTTATTAATCCTTTAACTGGATTATAGAACTGATGCCAAAAAAGAAACAATTTGACCCATACGTTTGTCCAAATTGTGGGACAAAGGTAGAGAAGGCACAGAAAACATGGCAGCTAGTTTCACCTCTTCCAGATTCTTACGGCAGAATTACAATAACAGTTATGGGTTCTTTTGTTTGTCCGAATTGTGGCCATAAATGGAAATCTGTGGTGTCTAAGATAAAGGCGGGAGGTTCTTCGGTAGAGATTGAAGGTAAGAAGGGCGTTAAGAAAATACAATCTAAGGATTCTGAGGAAAAAGCTAATGAAGGGGAGGTTATAGAATTAGACTTAAGTGATTTAGATGAAGATGAAGAAGAGTGATATAATCATTATTTTATTTATTGCATTGATATATATTTTAATGTTTTCTAACATCGTACAAAGTGCGAGCGTAGAAGGAGTTTCAATGTATCCCGTATTTCAAAACGGTGCATTAACTTTTTACGTTAAACCAATTTCCATTAATGTAGGTAATGTGATAATATATAAATCTCCGTATTTTAATAACTACGTAATTCACAGAGTGATAGCTACAGATAATGGTTATTATATTACTCAAGGTGTAGACAAAATAACTAATCCGATACCAGATAATAGGATTGGACTAGAACCAGCTAGTGGTATACCGAAAAATTTAGTGGTAGGGAAGATAATAGAGTTTGGTAATTTTACATTTTCAATACCTTATCTTGGATACATATCCATACTTTTCTCATCTATTATTTAAGGTAATTTATTTTACCCATCCTCCTCAGCTTTAACACTCTATACGTTGGCGTTATAGTAGAAGGGNGATTAGCATAAGCTTGATCTAATCTTGCAATACTTGTATTACTAGGACTTTTTAGAAGTTGTTCTGGGTTTCTTTTAGCATCCTCTACGATCTTTTTGAGAGCTTCAGCAAACATATCTAAAGTTTCTTTACTCTCTGTTTCCGTGGGTTCTATCATTAACGCTTCTTCAATAATCGGTGGGAAGTATATAGTTGGAGCGTAAAATCCGCTATCAAGTAAGGCTTTTGCAACATCGTTAGCGCTTACTCCATAATTTTCCATTAACTGTTTCACGCTGAATACTACCTCATGCTTTCTATGTCTATTTGGTGCAATTAGCTCCAGCTCTTTAATGTCTCTTAACTTAGCTATGAGATAATTGGTTGCCAAAGTGCTCATTTTGCCTACCATTTGAACNCCTTGGGGTCCTAATCCTAATAGGTATGCGAAACTACGCGCTAAATTACCCACATTACCGTAAAATGTAGCTATCTTACCAACACTATTCTTCGGAATCTTACTTAATCTATACTTTCCATTTACTTTCTCTACCATTGGATATGGGAGGTAATTAACAAGTTCACCCTTTGCACAAATTGCTCCAGCTCCAGGTCCACCTCCTCCATGTGGAACAGCGAATGTCTTATGTAGATTTAAATGCACAATATCAAATCCCATATCCCCTGGTCTCGCAATACCTAATACTCCATTTAAATTAGCTCCATCATAGTATAGTATTGCATTTGCAGAATGTATTATCTTAGAGATTTCCAAGATATTCTCTTCAAATAATCCCAACGTATTTGGATTGGTTAGCATAAAACCTGCAGTTTTATCATTTACGATCTCTCTTAAGATATCCATATCCACAAGCCCTTCTCCATTTGATTTCACATACATAACCTTGTATCCAGCCATTGCAGCACTTGCAGGATTAGTTCCGTGAGCAGTATCTGCAACTAGCATTGTATCTTTATAATTTCGATTGTGATCCTCATGATATTTTTTAATCATTAGTACTCCAGCGAACTCACCAGCAGATCCAGCAGGTACTTGTAAGCTACATTCATCCATACCAGTTATTTCACTAAACCAATTCTGAAGTTCGTAAATCATCTCTAGTATTCCTTGAANATGATCCTCATCTTCTAAAGGGTGATGTGATTCCGTAATCGCCGTTGCTTTTTCCTCAATTTTTGGATTATATTTCATTGTACATGAACCTAATGGCATAATTCCAACATCTACGCCAAAATTCATCTGAGATAATCTAATGAAGTGCCTTACTNCCTCTAGCTCGCTTAAACTAGGCAGATTCGGTCCATTCTCCCTCAGTAGATTTTTAGGTATTTTCATTTCCTTTATCTCGCTTCTTATCTCATCATCCTTATTTATCAAGAGACCTTGTCTATTTGCACCACTATTGTTTAGCTCAAATATTAAAGGCTCGTCCCATTTAGCTTGTCTCCACACCATTTATCATCTCTTGTATCGTTGATACTAATAGATCTATTGACTTCTTATCATGAACTTCCGTTACGCAAAAGAGAGATGTATAATCGGACAATTTTAGTCCCCCTTGTAGTTTTCTTTCTTTTAGTTTGTTACTTATTTTATCATATTCTATAGGAAATCTAATTGCAAATTCCTCAAAAAAGTCCGACCTAAATGGCATGCTTACGTTATCTATTTCAGTCAACTTTTTAGCAGCGTAGTGGCTTCTGAAGTAAATCTCCTCTGCAAGCTCTCTCATTCCCTCTTTTCCTAACAAGCTTAAATAGACGGCATTAGCTATAGCAAGTAAGGCTTCGTTTGTAGTTATGTTAGATGTTGCCTTTTCCCTCTTGATGAATTGTTCCCTAGTTTGAAGAATTAGCGTAAATCCCATTTTGCCATTTGTGTCTTTTGTAATTCCCACTATTCTACCTGGCATTTGTCTTACCAAACTCATATCCCATCTTACTGCAAATACTCCCATTAAAGGTCCTCCAAAATTCAATGGAAGCCCTAATTCTTGACCATCACCCACAACTATATCAGCTTCGTAGCTTCCAGGTGGCTTTATTAGACCAAGTGAAAGTGGGTTAACTCCCACAATACTTAATGCTCTTTTATGTTTGGCAACATCAATTACATGTTCAATATTACTTTCAAAGATCCCAAAGAAATTTGGTTGTTGTATATATATTGCAGATATGTCATCGATATTAGATTTCTTCTCCAGATCCTCTAAATCAAGTTCGCCAGAATTCTTATCATATTTAACTTCCTCTATTTTTATCCCCTTTCCTCCAATCCATGTTCTTACTACTTCTTTATGAAATGGGTTAGCATTTTCAGGAACCAATACAGTCTTTTTCCCATTTATTCTATTAGCCATCAGTACGGCCTCAGCTAAAGCTGAACCCCAATCATACATCGAAGCGTTAACTACATCCATGTCTAGTAGCTCAGCCATTAAACTTTGATATTCAAACAATGCTTGTAATAGGCCTTGAGAAATTTCTGGTTGATACGGAGTATATGATGTATAAAACTCTGATCTACCTATGATAAATTTCACTACATTAGGGATGTAATGGGGACAAATACCAGCTCCAATAAAAGGTGGCGCTTGTAGCTCTNCGTTTTTCTTCACTTTTTCATTGATTTCTTTTTCAATTTCATATTCTGATAGTGGTTTGCCTTTTGCTACGTTCAATAATCTATTTATTTTGATTTCAGCCGGTATATCATTAAACAACTCGTCAAGGGAGTTTACCCCTATCTCTTTCAGCATCTCATCTATTAGGTCTAGGTTTGGAAGCCAAGGATGCTTATACATAAGCCTTAATACAACTTTAAGACATTTTTAATATATGTTTGTTTCACCTTTCCATGACCTTGAGGAAAAGTTGGGAGCTAATTTTGGAGAATTCGCTGGCTGGGAAATGCCAATGAGCTTTACCAGTTATGCAGAAGAGCATATGAGTGTGAGAAGTTCAGTAGCGTTTTTCAACTTATCTCATATGGGCAGACTAAGAGTTAAAGGTAATCCAAAGGAGTTTGAAATGTTAGTAGCTAAGGAAGTTAGCAAGACGAATTCTGGAAATATGATAGGGCCTACTGCATTTTTGAACGATAAGGCTGGCTTTAAAGATGATGTAATGGTTTATAAAGTATCTGAGAATGAATGGTTAATTGTAACGAATGCAATAAATAGAGAGAAAATTGTAAATTGGATAAAATCCAATTCAAATTTGGATGTAGATGATTTAACATTCAAATATGGCATGATTGCTATTCAAGGNAGGAAATTAGAAGAAATTTTAGGTAAAAATGAATTAAAACCGTTAGAATTTAAGCTTAATACTAAATTTATGGGATATGACGTTTTTTTAGTTAGTAAATCTGGATGGACAGGGGAGAATGGGTTAGAAGTTTGGGTTACATTAGATATTGGCAGACAACTAATTATGGATTTAGTGAAAATCGGAATAAAGCCTGCTGGTTTGATTGCAAGAGACAGTTTAAGGCAAGAGATGGGATTTGTTCTTTATGGAGAAGATATTGATGAGACCATTACTCCGGTTGAAGCAAGATATTGGGTTTTCTCGCTGGAAAAGGATTTCATAGGAAAAGATAGTTTAGTTGAACGTATAAAGAGTGGTATCGAGAAAGTTAGGATAGGCTTTAAGATGAAAAAAGGCAAGAGGATTATACCTAGGCATCCATCTAAGATATACTCACTTGGAAATGAGGCAGGATATGTGACGAGTAGTACTTTTTCTCCTTACTTAAATAGAGTCATAGGTATGGGTTATGTAAATCCCAAGTACTTCTATCTAGGCTATAATCTGGCAGTGGAAATTAGAAGTAAACAGTATGATATAAAAATTGACGAGTTTCCATTTATCTAGGTGAATATTAGATGAAAGTAGGTAGATATGTAGTTCTGACAGATAGACTATATACGGAGACTGATGAATGGGTAGTACTTTCCAACGATAACGTGGTGGTGGTTGGAATAACTGATTATGCGCAAAAGAAGTTAAGAGATATAGTAGGAATTGAATTACCTCAGCTGCAGAAAGAGGTAAAGGCAGGAGAATCTGTGGGAGTTATAGAATCTGTAAAAGCCGCAGCAGATATTTTCTCTCCGTTAAGTGGGATAATAGTTGAGGTAAACAGTAAATTACTTGAGCATCCAGAGATAATAAATAAGGATCCCTATGGTGAAGGCTGGATTTTCAAGTTAAAGGCGTCTAAACTATCAGAGGAAAAGGAAAAACTACTTAGCCCAGAAAAGTATATTGAAAAAAATAAAGGGGGGATGAATTGAGTGAAGCGTTTGAAATTAGGGAAAGATACGTTCCTCAGATAGGTAGACCATCGTATTTATTAGTGAGCTTACCAGATGCTGGCTTAGTAGGNAGTATATCTGGAGAATTTTTGATTAATTCTCTAAATTTAAAAGAATATGGAGAAATTTACTCACACAAATATTTGCCCCCCATTTCTCATGTAGTTAACGGAGTAGCTAAGTCACCTATACGTTTATATCACTATGATAACTTCCTTTTACTTCATTCTTGGGTTGCAATCCCAGCAAATAGTATACATCATTTGGCAAATTTAGTTGTAGACTATGCAGAGAAATATGGGATACAGACAATAATATCGATAACCGGAGTCCCAGTGCCAAATAGATTAGATCTAGAGAAGCCAACTCCCTATTGGGTGGTTAGTTCTGAGGATTTCGCTAAAGAGTTAGATAGTTTGAATTTAATGAAGAAATTTGTAGAAGGTTACGTAACTGGGCCTTATGCTCCTATTTTATTCGAATCCGCTAAAAAGTTTATCAAGAATTTGGTTATAGTAGTTGAATCATTTCTAGATTTGCCTGATCCCGAAGCCGCTGCAGTAGCCTTAGATATAGTATCTAAGATGTTAGGATTTAAAGTTGATACTTCTTCCTTACTTAAAGAAGCAGAGGAAATTAGAGTAAGAATTAAGGGCTTGATGCAACAGACAAGACAAGAACTCCCAAACTATTCTGGATTGCGTCCATACACATATGCGTGACCTTCAATGCCTGCATACAAGGACTTATATGATATGGTAAAGTCAATGATAGAAAAGGAAATNAGCAGGATGGAGAAAGAGTTCCGAAGGATAGAGAGCGAAATTAAAGAGGAAATTGAAAAATACAATGTTCCCCTATATTCCTTTTATGAATCTGAGGATTTCTATTACTACTTGATCGACATTCCTAATGTTGACACATCTACAATATATGTAAAAGTTGAAAACAATAATAGTCTAAAAATCAGTTGTAAAGATAAGAGTAATAAGAAGTATGTTCTAAATGTAAAGGTACCAGAGGATGCTGATATTGATAGTTTATCTGTTACAAGAGTAAAATGGTTAGTTAAAATTACTGTAAAGCGTAGAAAAGATTAAGTATTAGCTTTTCTAAGAGTTTGAAAGACTTTTATAAACACTGTTTAAGAAAATAATATAGAGGGACTACTTTTGAGTGAGGAAAAAATAGCCAGGGATATAGAGACTAGAAAAGTCCAGAAATTAGGTTCTTCATCATTATTTATCACACTTCCGAAAAAATGGATAAATAAATGGAGCATAAAGCCGGGTGACAAGGNAATTCTTGAGGCCTTGGATGATGGTAGTTTAAGGCTAATAGCAGAGAAGGTTAAGTCTAACGCAGGGAAAAAGACAATATTAGTTGATGCAGACTCGTTAAAACAGCCATTAATTAATATAATTCCATGTCTATACATTTTAGGATTCGATGAAATAGTTTTTGAAACAAAGAAAGATTTCACTAAAAAGGATTTCGAAGATGTTCTCTACATATCTAAACATCTAGTTGGAGCAGAAGTTGTTGAGAATTCCGAGAAAAAAATCAAATTAGAGTGTTTACTAGATACAGAGAAAGTCGGAGTTGAATCCTTACTGAGACGTATATTAAATATTATCTCAAAAAGAATTGACGAAGTATCCAAGTTTCTAACTAATTTTAATACAACCCATCAAATCGGTATAACTAATAATGACGATTTAAGGAAAATATATTTGATGTTACTTAGGAGAATAATAGGAAATAAGTATCAATCCAGTAGTACGGAATATTATAGGAATTCATTTATTTTATTGAATATATCTATTTTGACAAATATAGATTATATAGTGTCAAAGATTTCTGAACTTAGAGGTAACTTTGATGTTAGCCCGAGCCAGACGGATACGTTAAAATCGATTTTCACTAGTATAAATGATGTATTAGATGAGATAGTGATGAGCGTCTTATTCCCTAGTGTAAAAAGAATATCAAATGGATTCAATCTAATATCGCAAATAAGACAAAATCTCTTAAAAATCAAGGATTCCTTACCGAGCTCATTTAATTTGNATTTAGAAGATTTAGTAAATCTATTAGAAAATGCTCTAAACAATTCCATGTGTGGGATTTTCTTAGAGGACTTACCTTGGATAGAAAAAGATTTAACGGCGTAAAAGGAGAGGATAGAGTATGGTAACGTTAAAAATAGAGGATTTACATGTAGAGGTTGAAGGCAAAGAAATACTTAGGGGTATAAATCTTGAAGTTAAGAGCGGAGAAATACATGCATTAATGGGTCCAAACGGGAGCGGTAAGACTTCATTGTCCTTGGCGTTAATGGGACATCCCAAATATAAAATTACTAAGGGAAGGATAACATTAGATGGTGAGGATATAACTAATTTAGAACCTCATGAGAAAGCTAAAAGAGGTCTTTTCTTGGCCTTTCAAAATCCGATAGAAATTGCCGGAGTTAGGTTATCGACACTTTTAGTTGCAGAGTACAATAAGGTAAGTGGTGCCAACACTTCAGTAATGGAGGTAATATCAAAAGTTAAAAATATTAGCAAAGAAGTTGGAATAGCAGATTCTTTATTGAATAGGGGAGTGTTTGAAGGCTTTAGTGGTGGTGAAAAGAAGAGGGTAGAAATCCTACAAATGCTTCTATTAAAGCCTAAGATAGCTATTTTAGATGAACCAGATTCTGGTGTGGACGTTGATGGACTTAGAATGATTTCGTATTTTATAAATAAGCTTAAGAATGAATTAAATGTTGGCTATCTAATAATAACCCATTATAGGAGAATTTTAGATCACATAAGTGCGGATAAAGTTCACGTATTGTATAGGGGGAAGATTATAGCGGAAGGAGGAATGGAACTAGCCAAATTAATTGACGAAAAAGGATATGAAGCAGTCCTAGAGAGGAATTCATAAGTTTATTTTTTATTAAAGATAGACTTATATTCATCTTTAACAGAGTTAAAGAATAGGTTATAAGTATGCAAGAAGATAAAATATCATTAGATCTTCATGAGATAATAAACGCTACTATAGACGCCAAGTACAATAAACTTAACCAGTTAGAATTTCATAGAAGAATAGTAGAATCGGGATTAAGCAGATCTACGATAGAGGAAATTTCCAGAATAAAGAAAGAACCAGAATGGATGTTAAAATTAAGATTAAAGGGCTTAGAATTATTCGAAAAATTACCTACGCCAAATTGGTTACCAGACGTTTTATCAAGTTTAGACATTTCAGCATTAGAACTTTACGTTAAGCCTGGTGTCGATAAAGCCCAAAGCTGGGAAGAGCTACCACCAGAAATAAGAAAATATTACGATGAATTAGGTATACCTGAAAGTGAGAAAAAGTTCCTAGGAGGTCTTGTAGCAGTATTAGAATCAGAACCAATTTACTCTAACGTTAAAGTTGAACTAATGAAAAAAGGAGTAGTAATGCTACCAATAGATGAAGCTGTGAATAAATATCCGGACCTTATGAAGGAGTACTTTATGAAGATATTTCCAGCCTCTGATCACAAGTTTGCCGCTTTACATGGCGCATTATGGAGTGGGGGTGTATTCGTATACGTTCCAAAGAATGTGAAGATAACAACACCAGTAGAAGGATTCTTCGTAATAGGATCGGAGCTTGAAGGACAGTTTGAGCACACTCTACTAATAGCTGACGAGGGATCGTATATCCACTTTATTGAAGGTTGTACAGCACCACAACTTAAGAAATACTCATTCCATGATGGTATGGTAGAATTATACGCAAAAAAGAACGCTTACATAAAGTTCACTACAATCCAGAACTGGAGCAAAAACGTGATTAATTTCAATAATAAGAGAGCATGGGCTGACGAAAATTCGACTGTGGAATGGGTCGAAGGATCATTAGGTTCCAAGTACAGTTTTGTATNCCCATCAACTATCCTTAGAGGGAAGAACGCTTCATCAACCAGTTTAGTAGTTACAATGACCAGTGGAGAGAGTGAGTGGAAAGATAGTGGTTCGAAAATGATCCATGCTGCACCTTATACTAAGAGCAAAGTGGTAAACAAAAATATTGGTTTCAATGGTGGTGTTAACGTATATAGAGGATTAATTAAAGTAAATAAAGGGGCAGTAGGTTCTAAGGCATTTGTGAAATGCGACTCTCTAATGCTTGATGATAAAACTAAAGCCTACACGTATCCACATAATCAAGTGTTAGAGGAAGACGCAGACGTAGGACATGAAGCGCATACATTCAGAATGAATGAGGATCAACTCTTCTATCTAATGACAAGGGGNATAGATGAAAAAGAGGCCACTTCGATGCTAGTATTAGGGTTCATAGATGAGATCATGAAAGAACTTCCATTTGAGTACGCTACCATGTTAAATAAGGTTATAAAGTTAGAATTAGATAAGCTAGGTGCAGTGGCTTAAGTTGGGAGTAGTCGATATACAATTAGCTAAAAAAATAATTAATGAAAACTTTACACAAGATAGAGGAGAGAGGGAAAAAGCGTTTTCTTTGTATCTTTCTAAGCCATATCAATTGATACATGACTCACCAACTATCAAACATTATACTGAATGGGACTTATACGAGTCATTAAACCTCAGTGAAATTTCTAGGCAAGAAGTAAAATATAGTGAAACTGAAAATACAATTGAAATTATAGATGACACTATAAGAATTCCAAAAAATAACATAGAAGTAGATGACTTATTGAATGATAATGTTATAAGTAGTGATGAGCATAAATTAGTATCACTTGCCTATTCTCTATCTAGGCGGATAACAATAAGTAACGAAGGAGAGTATCACGTTAGGCATGTCGTCAATAAAAACAAATATCTTTTACCTTCACATCTAATAATTAACGTACCTAAAGATAAACAAATCAAGGTAATTTATGAAGGTCTAAATCTTGGTGAAGGCTCCTTAATAACTCCAATAATATCTGTTAATATAGAAGATGGTTCTACTTTAGATTTCCAATTTGTGAACTTCTCTAGCAACAACAGTCTTCTTTTCTCGTACATTAAGGCTAACATAAAAGGTACAATGCATTCATCAATATTTGTGAACGGTAACAAAATGGGTCACGTTCAATTTAACACTAGGCTAGAGGAGGGCAGTGTAAGTGAGTTCTCATCAAGAGCTTTTGGGACGCACAACAATAAGATAGATGTAGTTAATAATGTCATTCATCTAGGCCAGAGGAGTGTAAGCAATGGCTTTATGAAGGCAATCTCCAACGATCAAGCGTTTACTGTGGTAAGGGGGGTTGCAACTATAGATGAGACTGCAATTAACTCTTCCACATCGATAATTGGTAGATCATTAGTCTTAGGAAAAGATGCTAAAGCAGTAGTTTCTCCCATGCTTGAAGTAAAAACTGGCAGGGTAGTTATGGCTAAACACTCTGCTGCAGTAAGTAGGATAGACGAAAATCAAATCTTCTATCTACAAACTAGGGGGTTAAGTAAAAGAGAGGCTGAAGGGATTATAATAAGGGGTTTTATAATTGAAGAGCAAGATCCAGAGACGCTTAAGGATAGGATAGAAGAAATCTTGAAGTCTTTGGGATATTAGTTTCACTCAACTCCCTCTCTATTTGCTTATAATAGAAATTTTCCTATAATATACTACTTAACCAATTTATAAAAGAGGAAAATTGGTTAGAGTAATCACTTTTAAAGCAGAGGAGGAACTTTTAGTAAAACTAGATCTATTTGCATTAAATAGTAGAATGAGTAGAAGCGAAGTAATTAGAATGGCTATAGAAAAATATTTGGAAGAAGCCGCCGGCGGGATTCGAACCCGCGACCGCCGGCTATCTAGGCAGTAACTTACAAGGCCGGCGCTCTAACCAGGCTGAGCTACGGCGGCATTAAGAAAACTATCATATAATAAGATTTAAAGCTTATTGCGATAAAGGAAGGAGTAAGTTTTTCCTAATTCTCGTTTATTCTTCTTGTCTCTTTTATCTAGGGTTGGTCTTTCTTATCTACGTGGTAATAAACTTTTAAGTAATGTTCCCTTATTTAAATACAGCCGGGTAGTCTAGTGGTCAAGGATCCAGGGCTCTGGCCCCTGGGACCAGGGTTCGAATCCCTGCCCGGCTACCTTAGTGGGGGATTCCCCCACTCCCCCTACTGCTATGTAAGTTTCTATTATCTTATCTAAAGGTGCAATGTAATTATGCCTTTGCTTACCGCCATCATCCTTCTCTATGGAGTAAACATAATACTTACCTTTAATCTCTTTTACATAGAATTTAGAATTGACGTAAAAGGAAGGCATTCTAAGATTCTATTTTTGCGGGGGTTTAAATACTCATTCTAATAGAACGATCAGCGTGGAGTTGAAAGAAGACAAAGATTCCTCATTTGTGCGAAAAATTCTTATGAGTCAAGAAAAGCTTCGAATGATTCCTGACTTATTAAGACTTCACGCCCGTCTTTGCGTATAAGGTAGTAAATCCCCGGTGGAAATTTCTTATTTTTATATATGAAATATTTTCCGTCACCCTTTTCGACCTTTACGCCGTGAGCTTTTAGTTCTCCGTACGTCGTCAACCAAACCCAACCGATTATTTCATATTTGCGCTCGTCCTTCATATAGCGAATTACCGGAGGGTTTACGGAGTAGTCGATATAACATTCCGCGCGTCTAAGGCATTCTTGTTGTTCGGGGTCGTTAGGGTCGTAACGCTTTCCGTCATTTGGCGCTCGCATACTCAACACCGTCTATAATGTTGAACGTAACTAAGTCCTTCTGCTTTAGCTTCTCTATTATGTCGTTACCGAATATCTCCGTTAGCTCAGCGGTCGATACCCAACCGTGACGTTTTAGAAATTCATACGCTTTAGTAACTCTATCATCTTTGCCGTTGCTTCTCTGCATTCCGTTTCCGTCATTCCCTGACACGGCATTTTCTCTATTGTCTCCGGCGTTAGTGTCAGTACGAAATTTGGCGTCGACGGCGCCTATCAGTTCACCTTTCTCGTCTCTCACCTCAATAACGTCCTTATCTAAGTTCTCCACAAGCGCTTTAATTCTCCTACCTAAGTCGGTCAAACTCCAGTCGAACGTTTTGCCGTCGGTCTTCTCACCTTCGACTACACCTTTCCTCTCCAGGTTCTTAAACATGTTTATGACGTATTGCTTTGATAGCTTCATTTTGTCCGCGATTTCTGAAGTCTTCAGACTTCCGTTATCCGGCAACGCTTCAATAAACTCGACGTCTCTCTCCGTAAGACCTAAGCCGTTATACAAAACGTCTAACTGAAAGTTCTGCATAACAAAGTTAAAGTCTTCAACGTCTGCTTTCGTCTTACCACGGGCTATAGCAACTGCTCTAATTAAGTTCCTTAATATTTCGGCCGTCCTATTGACGGGCGACCTAGTTAGTTCTGCTAATTTATCTACAAATGCTATAATCTCGTTCTCAACCGGTGTTACGTCCGCATTATTAGGCCTGGTAAGTAGGTAAGCAGTGAAGACCATTTTATCAACTTCACTAACTTCGCTTTCCGCCCTTTCCAATATCGATTTGATTATATCGCGACTATATGCATACTTCAGATACACGTTGAGCATTCTGTTCGCAATTTGTTCCCTATCTAAGTCTACCCTATCAGAAACGGACGTCGTAATAAATGCCGGTTGACCTTCAATACACTTCTTATTTGTCGCATGTGTTTCACTGCCGTCCGGTGTTGCGACTTTCTCCGTCACGAAAGTACATATCTTCTCTTCGCTCATTGCCTCTCTTAAATACGTGATATTCTGGTTATCGATTTGTTCTAGAAAGACTACTTTACTGTCAAATGAGTCTATATTGAGATACCCTAACGCGTTTGCAGTGAATCTCGTCGCGTCAAATTTCATGTCTTCAACAACGAACTTCAGTACGCTCTTCACTACGGACGATTTGCCCGCGCCGGACTGGCCTACTATATTTAGGTGTATTCTCGATATACCTGGTACTCTCTTCATTCGTGATGAGACGACCGATAGTAATGTTAACAATTTGAGCCTTTCGTAACCGACGATTTCATTAGTGTGCGATAATATCCACCCGAACGGGTCTTTCTCTATTTCCTTAAGTTTGTCCGCGTGCTTTTCCTTAACATAATCGATAATCGATATCTCTTCCTTTTCCGTATATTCCTCTCTCAACTCGGCATATTTTTCGATTATTTTCTTCTTCGGTACGTTATAATTGGTTGCCTTAGCGATTTCCCTTATTATCTTACTGCAGTCGTCTATACATTCCTTAACGGTATCGCTATAACGCATTACGAACTTTAGCTTAGTACGCTTAACTACCTTATCGCCCTCTATTTTCTCCTCTTCACCGACGCGGTAAACGCTAATCGTGACTTTGTAACGCTTATCTTTGCCTTCTACCGTATCTTCTGCAATAGGTTCATTATTTTGAGATTTTTTGGAACTGTCAACAGATGTATTGTATTCAGAAGTTTCCCCTATTTCCCCTATTTCCCCTATTTTTGTAGGGGATTTAGGGGATTTAGGGGATTCTTTTGTAGACGATTCTTTGTTGACGTTGAATTTTTCTTGGTCGCCGTTAGACTTTTTCTTTGGACGTAAAAAATCGTCACGTCTTAGAATTACCATTTTTCTCACCGCTTTCGTTATTTGCAGGTACGAACAACACTTCGCCTTCAGCGTACCCCATTATGACGACCTTTTTGCCCTTAATCGTGTCTACGTCATCTTTATCTATATTTAGTATTATGTAATATTCGCCCAACTCTTTAGCCTTATACTTCTTCTTCTCCTTCGACGCGTAATATATGCCGTGAACCGGAATTATCGGTACGCTATATCCGTACTTACCTTCTTTCGGTTCGCCCGTGATAATGAAAATCGCCTTTCTTGACGATAGATATACATATTTTATTTTCTTCCTTTNGCCCTTCTGTTGAGCGTTGTTTTGCTTATTTGGTGTTTTAGATTTATTAAATAGGCCCATTTAGCTCACCTCAACGACCTCTAATTTATCGCCAACTAGTTTTGCCTTTATCGCAAATAATAGCCTGCCCGGAGTGTCGTCGTCTTCGTCATTTTCGTATACTTTCACGACTACGGTATCTTCGTTAACGACGAAGTAAATGTAATGGCCCCACGTTCTCATGTGTTCGTTCAACATTTGGTTGATTAGTTTTTCGACGGAGTTCCAGGTTAACTTTAGTGAGTCCATTAGCCGTTCACCTCTGCAAACTTCTTTTTGATCTCGTCTTCGTTTTCTTTGATGTATTGAAAGAGCGCCTCATTTAGGATATCCGAAAAAGTCTTACCCCTGGCCATTGCCAGGAGTTTAGTCTTCAAAAAAATGTCTTGCCTTATTTTGAGAGTAGTTTTTACGAAACTTTCTTTCACACTCATCAATTTATCAATCTAGCAATGTAGCTTATAAATCTTTCTGTCCATCTATCTCTCTTTCTTCAATCTGTCAATCTTTTCTAATAATACTTTGAATATTTCATACGCCTCTTTAGCCTCTTTGTTATCTAGTATTCCTAATATTCTTAGAAACTCAGCGTAAGGTATTGTTACTGCACTGCCACCCAAAGCTAATATTGTAGTTATTGCCTCCTTTAGTTTGTTCTCGTTTATCTCATTTTGCGGGAAAAAACCGCTCACTTATTTCATCTATCTTAGGTTTTAATTCGTTAGGTAGTTTTTCCTTATTTTGTATTAGCCACATAACCACTGCTTCTTCTATAATCTCAGTCATATCTCTGTTTAAGTATACACTAACTAGTTTTAGCGTATGATACACGTCTTCATCAAACGCTAATGTAGTCTTCTTTTTTGTTATCTTTTTACTTTCAACCAAGTCTCTGTCCCCACAGATTATTTAGGGAATTAACTTATATATCTACGTCTTTCTTGATAGATTGACAGACAGAAAAATTTATATATGCGTATTGGCATACAGATAGATAGAGGGTCAAAAAATGGTTGAACCCCAAAGTAAGGAGTTATTGGAAGAAGAAATCAAAATTTCTTTTTTTATCCAATTTATTAAAGTCGAAGGAT
>Ga0040890_100026_pt1 | contig 49405 bp, 49 predicted proteins | sample Arccon5D1_EMetaG_FD_55176 | JGI IMG/M metagenome (GOLD analysis project Ga0040890, IMG submission 55176) | Archaeal communities from Yellowstone National Park, Wyoming, USA - Archaeal consortia 3 (5D1_ECH) MetaG | ecosystem: Environmental > Aquatic > Thermal springs > Unclassified ...
ATGGGAGTGGATCTCTGATCCACTCGACTGCCCACCAGATGAGAGATGTAATCCCAAATCTTTAAATACGATCCAAATCTGTTATGACTAAAATTCATAATAAATAGGAAATAAAAATTATCTTCTCCTTAATGCTAATATCGCTACAACTACTATAAATACTATCGCAATAATTATGGGAAGAAGNAGATTACTGGAGATACTAAATGACTGAGAAGATGGTTGATATCCATATACTATGTAATAAGTCATTGAAGGATCGTCAAACACCACAATCTTTCCGTTATAGATAAAATAATTATTTGGATTCAATTCAACCATTCCATTACTACCTTGTTTAAAAACGGCAAACGTCTCATTCTTTGCCATACTAACGTTAAATATCACGTAATTTGAACTATTGTTAATGTTAACGATCTGTGTAGTATAGGTTTTTCCTCCTAAAGTAATATTTGAAACTGTAACACTAGGCTCTACTTGGCTTACATACTCGTAAGATCCATTAGGGAATATGGTAATATATGCTCCACTGGATGTAGTATTAACGTAAATTAGGGTTGTTGGGCCAAATACCATAACCTTGTGGTATAAGTTAACAGTTGCAGTACTCTCTACTCCTTGATCAGTAATAACTACAACTGCAGGATTTCCGTTGACTAAGACAGTAGTANCTACTGAGGCTTTAGCGTACTCTGCATTTGGATTAATAACAATTTTTATTCTAGAATTTAAACTATTATACGTTATGTTTAATATAAAACCTTGATGAGTAAAGTAGATTGAGGAGAAAGTATTATCCAGAGATCCTACAACACTACCATTTACACCAAAGAATTCAATATCAGTGAACTCCACAATACCTTGTAAATTCGTAAGCTCAGTAGCCAAAAGTCCACTGGCTTTACTACTCCATATCATTGCGGGAACGTAGGTCCCATTATAATAGGCTATTGAAGTATTGTAAGGTGCTTGAGCCNTTATCCCTTCATAATTGAACTCCATCTTACTATACCTCTGCGGTTGTGTTCCTTGTATAGTTAAAGTAAGCTGATATTCTCCAGTCATCGTTAAGTTAACCTTATGTAATAATAGCGTTAACGCCTTNTGATACGTTGTTTGAGTGTGTGATATTGTAAATGTTATATTGGCGAAATTACTACCATTTAGGAACTGTAATACTAGAGTTGCAGTATTGTTAAAATACGTCAGTCCCTTCACCGTGGTTGTAGTATTTGTAAAACCAGCCCATACTACCTCTTCTATTAACCNTGGTTCAATTAGTAACACTCTAGCTAATTGCGGTATTTGTGATGTAATACTTATACTGAACGGGCTTACATTTACGCTTACTTTTCCCGTATAATTAGTTAAGGGACCTACATTTACATTAAATGAGTTACTATTGTATTTTATTGTCCTCTCGTCATTGGTTGAGGACGTTGTAGTGTTATAAAAACTTGACGAGTATTTGTACGTTATATGAGATGGGGTAATCTGGAGTGTTGATGAATATTGTTGATACATTACGTAGAGTGAAGGTGATGAAGAGTTAGCAGCAAGAGCAAGTGTTGGTAGGGAAAGGAGTATAGGAATTAAGAGTAACATTTTAGGTCTCATGGCTATAGCAATTTCATGTGCTGATTTAATAAGCTTTATCCAAATATCATATTGAAAGAGATTGGCTAAAGGGATTTGTATCAGGAATTCATTACGTAAAAAATTAAAAATTCCACTTATTTATTAAATTATGGTTGATAAACGGCTGTTGTAGATATGTTAATTATATTCCCTCCAATGTTTATCGTTAGTGTTATAATGTAAGTAGTATTTGGAGCTAATGATTGAACATTTCCAAAGAATATTGTTACCTCATTATTACCGATTTGCAATACAGTAGGATTTATTGCACTTGACATAATATTCGCACCCTCAATTTTCGCAGATATAATGCTAGCTGGGGTTGATGAGTATAATGTAATATAAGCATAGCCATTATTCCTTATAGTCCCTTGACCCACTTGATAAACTTGGGGAACTAAAGGTTGCTGTGCAACAGTTGGTAACGGTCTTACTTTACCTAGACCTACATATGCCAAAATAAAGCCGACGAAATTAATAAGATCTATGGGTATTACTATTAATATCCCACCAATCTTAACTAATCCCTCATTATATATTTCACCAACCTTGTAAAACCCTATACCAATTAATATCCCACCAATCAGCGCTATTATTTCTCCTAAAATCAATATTGGGAATCCTATCAATACAATTGTAAGCAATGCTCCAATAATGATAATAATTAGTCCCACTAGATAGAGGGTAGTTCCAATTTCACCTATTCCTACATCTCTACCTAGGCTTTTCAAAATACCGAAACCACTCCTTATTCTCAATATACCTATTAGCCCTATAATAGCGCCAATTAGTATTACTATAGCAATTCCTACTAAAAGGCCAATACCACTGGCGATTACTCCGCTAACGTTACCGCTCGCAGCGGAAAACATACCACCGAGCATACCTGCAGATATAATTACTAGAATTCCTATTGCGGCAAGTAACACGGCAAGTATCATAAAGAGGGAGCCGCTCCTTAATTTTCCTATTCCTTCCAATTCCGTATTCTGTTGTGACATATAAGATATTCTAATTACTAATTTAAAAACTTTTACTTTCTCTATTTTTCAGAATAGTTACAACATTAACAATTTCAACATTGTCACAAGCATCGACACACCTAGCACATACAATACAACTTATCCTATTAGAATAACCTTTTTTCAAAATATCGTTACTAATAGGTATCTTAACTGGGCAAGAAGTATCACATTCCTTACTAACGCATTCTTTGCAAGTGTTAACGTCTTTGGCCCTAATCTTAAACAACACCTTGTTAAATATTCCATTGAAAGTGCCGAAACCACACCAGCCTTGCCTAGCACATGAATATATTCCAAAAATTGGAGTTAAAAAGTAAAAGAACCACCATATGTAGTTTAACGTAAACATACCGTAAAAGTCTAAGGGATTAATAGGAAGCTTAATTTTCCCTAAACCCATCATCACGAAAAGGTAAAATGCGATGATCAATGGCACGAGAAAAATCCACCTCAAGTAGTCCCAAAACTTACTGTTTTTCTTAGCTGAAAATTGTTCATAGAACACATTAGACCACATGTGAGCGGACATACAAACAAGGTTACAATAAACACCCCTGCCAAATAATGTTGAAAATAATGCAATAACGACTAGGGAAATTACGAAAGGTGCTAAAGTCACGGGAAATATCATACCACTCATTCCGAAAATATAATAGTTTGTATAGTAAGGGATCAAAACTACGAATATTGGTATCCCGGTTAGAATACCTAAAGTCCACGCCTTTAAATATCTTGTCTTAACTTTCTTAAACCTCTCATAAACTAAATAACTCATCTCAGCGCCCATCATTATTACGTAAAATGGGGCCATGGTAGTTGTCATTATAGTCATGAATGGTACCATCACTAGTTTACCAAGTAAATTGTACTTCATTATTGTCATAGTAATCATTGTTAAAGGATTAATTGGGAATAACCACCAAAACGGATTATTGAAAGGCGATCTCATCATATGTGAACCTATCATCATCTCGCAGTTCATCGTATTAACGAAGAGTGAGTTAGTCAGATTAAACCCTAATACACTCTCTCCAAAACCCATTGCCAATTCTGTTAAGTTTACTAATACAAGGAAGAGGAAAGGTTTAGGTGAGATTTTCTTAGCAGGAACATTGTAAAATATCAAAAAGAAGTACCAAACCATTGACGCAATCATAGATAGGGTAAGGAAATATAAGTTGCTAAGTGAAGCAAAAAAGGTTAAACCGAGCATCATTAGGAGATTGAACAAGGATAGAGAGATCGCAACTAATTGTCCTTGAAATGTTAACATTCTCATTTCTGTTAAGTATAACAACACGATGTTTACTATCATAAAAAGTGAGGTCAAAATTGACATTATGAACTCAAGCATTCTATCCATCAAATAAAGGGAGGGCATGAAAGCCATGGAAATGGCAAATGTGGTTATAGCGAACTCCATAATGCTTCTTCTCCTCAATATATAGAGGAAGAAAATCGCATCACCTAACATCATGGCACCATAGGCTGGATTATTAATCGCGGTAAGTAAAGGATTAGGTAAGGGAGTGAAGTAATTACCATAAAGATAACCCATTGCTAACTCATCGAAAACTATAACCGATGATAATAATAATAACCCATATTTCCAATTTCTATTAACGTTAANACTATGGTCCTTTATTAGGAATGATATAAACAGAGGTATCAATACTAGAAGCATTCCAGATATGAAAAGTAATACATTAAGCTGAGCTAACGCTAAACTTTCCAAACCCATCATCAATACTATCGAAAGAATTATTAACAAACCCTTAACCCTTACGTATTCTCTTCTTAAAATCAAACCAAATATCCAAAAATCAATTGTCATCATTATAATAATGTAAACAAGAGAGAACAACTTGAGTATAGTCTCATATTCCATATGGTCTATTCAAGTTTCAAAAATTTAAGTTTTACTTGAAATAACATTGGAAAAATAATATTATAGTACTATTTTTCACTTTTAAGCAATTTAGCATCAAAATAAATCTAATGTATGAATTAAATTTCCTACATTAATGACGTCTGATCAATTTAATCTTTTATATGAAATTTAATTTATATGGATAATTCAATTTTTTAAGAATTTTCGATCTAATGGTCTTATTTAATTATTGTAATTATCGTTTTTCTCATTTTTTCTAAAAATTTTTAAGTATGAACTACGATAGTAACATAATGGTAGAAAATAAAGGTCTTAGACTGAATAGAAGGGACTTCTTGAAAGCTTCTGCCGCAGCCGGTCTTGTAATGGGGCTTGGTTATTTTGCATCAAAATATAATTTTAACATATTCGTCACACGGGATGCCGTAAATGATGAAGAGTTACAACCGGGTTGGCAGTATTCCTATGTACCCAGTATATGCGCGTTTTGTTCGTCAACTTGTGACATTTTAGTGGAAACTGAATATAAAAATGGTTATATGAGAGCTCTCGAAATCGATGGTAATCCCCTTTCACCTCTAAATGAGGGTAAAGTTTGCCCTAGAGGAAGAGCTGGGATTTTCAGAACTTACAATGTAGATAGGCTTAAGACACCACTAATTAGAACTGGTCCAAAAGGNACTTGGAGTTTTAGAGAGGCCACTTGGGAGGAGGCAATTAATTACATAATGCAGAACATAAAACAATTGAATCCACAACCATACGAATTCCTTTTAATTGGTGGTGGAATACCATGTGCAAATTATAAGCCCTATTTCATTCCGTTTACTCTAGGTACACAAATACCTAATATAAATGGTACTCCGATGCAAACGTGCTTATTTAGTGATCAAGTGCCAATAGGTTTCGTAATAGGTGGATTCGATCTACATGCCACTGATATGATGGATGATATGACGTATTCTTCTTTAATAGTTGCGTGGGGTACCAGTGGAATCCCTGCAGGAATATTCGTAAATAGGGCAATAAGGTATGCAAAAGGTATAGAAAACGGTGCGTATGTTATAGCAATCGATCCCAGGATGTCTGAAGCCGCATCTAAGGCTAATCTATGGATTCCAGCAAAACCTGGTTCTGATCTTTATATTGCCATGGCTATTATTAACTACTTAATCCAAAATAACTATTATGATGACGAGTTTGTAAGGTATTACACTAATGCTCCCTTCTTAGCCTATAAAGAAAACGATGTTGTTAAATTACTAGAGGAAGATTATGATGATGGTACTGTAAAGGCATATTACGTTTACGATGAGATAAGTGGGCAAATTATAGAGGTACCACCGTTTACAAATACTAATAAATACGACGTTAATGGTAATTTTATCAAGCCAGCATTAAACGCTCCTCAAGGTTTAACTTATAATGGTAAACAAGTACAAACAGTATTCCAATTCCTAGCACAAAAAGTTAGTAATTATACGCTCGAATACGCGGCTCAAGTTGCAGACGTTCCCCTATCACAACTTCAAGAGTTAGCATTTAGAATTGCAACAATGAAACCAATGACGATAATTACCGGGTTAAAAGGTTTCTTCAACGATCAAGCTGTACAATTTAGAAAAGCTTACGCAACTATAATGGCGTTAACTGGTAACATAGACATTAGAGGAGGTTGGGTGTACTCTGCAGTTTATAGAGAAGGTATTAAGAAAGTGGTAAATGCTTATAATAACATGGTCAGTAGTGGGAAGACGAAGCCTGGTATATTATTACAAAGGCCTGAGGTATTGGAACAACTACCAGTCAATGAATTACCAGGAGCTTTCTTCGCCATGTTTCCTATCATATATGTTTATAACAACCCTTCATTCTGGATAACTGGTGTTCCAGCACTTAGCTATGCCTATAATCAAGTTCTAAAGCAACAAGGGAAGAAACCAGCTGGAGCTTATACGTTATTTGAAGAATCGGGATCATATGCCGCAATTAAGGGACAAGTTACTTGGAATGGCCAACCCTATAAACCTAAAGTTGCAATGTCCTATGGAGGTTCACCATTTAACTTCAAATGGGATGAGTATAAACAAGTGTTGGAGACCACATTCTACNTTATGATAGATATACTACCGACAGAGGCTAGTTTATATGCAGATGTGATTTTACCGGATGTAACTTATCTAGAAAGAGATGAATTCTTCTGGGATGATGGCCCAGCCATGGATAGGGCAATTAGGGGCAGATGGCAAACAATACCAGTGTTATGGCCTAATACCGCAAATGGTTTGGATTTATTCATAATGTTTGCGTACATGTTAAATCCACAAGCTGGAGACGCCTATATACAATGGATGGCTAGGTTCGCTGGGGTACCTTTAGATATATTAAAGTCAGTTATACAACAAGAGATGCCCAATTATCAACAATATTTAATGAAGAATAACGGTTATCCACCATGGGGTAGTTTCACAGCTAAAGCGTGGAGAGAGGCTCAACTTAGCGTATTGTCAGAGGAACTAAACATGCCTAAAGAGCAAATATTGCAAACCTTAAGAAATAATGGTGTGATTGTAATTAAGACTGTTGATGATTATTTTGCAAACCATGAAAGAATNCCATGGGACTTACCAGCTGCAACTCCAACTGGTAGAATTGAGATATATTCAACTATATTATACTATTACGTTATACAGAATTATGGATATGACCCAGTATGGGATCCAATAATAGCTGAAATACCACCAAATTGGAATGGAGGTTATGCAGTTGAAGATGGCGTTTATCTCTCACCACNAACACCATATAACTATCCAACGTTTAAACCAACACCACCAGAACTCTTCTTCATAGAGTATAAGATCCCACAATTCGCTTACACGTCTAGCGCTGACAATCCGCTGTTGATGGCTATTACTTCTAATAGTTATCATAAAGATATCTTAATGAGGGCTTGGATAAATCCAACTACTGCAGCACAATTAGGAATTAACGAAGGAGATTGGATCGCTATCGAAAGATGGAAATTACCAAACCCAGATGGTAGCATACCTAAACTAATTGTTAGGGCCCATTTGACTCAGTGGATAAGACCAGATACAATAGGAGTACCAGAGCCTTTTGGTCAAAGGAACCCAGCATTAACTACTGCAACCAAAGCTGTAAACGAGTTTGGCAATCAGCCAGTATCAGTAATGTGGGCACCAGGTAGAAATCCTTTAGGTGGTTATCACATGAATGAGCAATTNACTGTTAGGGTTAGAAAAGCGACGTCTGATGAGATTCAAGCTGCAACACAATTGGCAAGTGTGCAAACTCCAGACACATTACCTTCACAGCAGGCTAAAGTTACCNCTCCTAACAATTCCGCTTCTCAAAATGATTGGCAACAATACGTCTCATACGGTAATGTTTCCACATTAGGGTGATCCCTCATGTCCACACAAGTTTCAAACCCATATATACAATTTGGGAATACTCAACCTTGTAAACACTGGGGATTCGTGGTTAAGNTAGACCAATGTCTAGGCTGTGATGCTTGTGTTGCTGCGTGTACAATAGAGAATCAAACGCCATTCTGGCGAGGTCTATTTAGAACTCATGTTGAAGATCTAGAATTAGGAGAATATCCCAACACTCAGAGAGTCTTCGTACCTAGATTGTGTATGCAATGTGAAAACCCGCCATGTTATTATGTATGTCCAACTGGCGCTACCCAAATTGTTGCTGGAGGTATTGTAGTGGTTGACGAGTATAAATGTATGGGATGTCTTTACTGTGTTGAGGCATGTCCATATGGTGCTAGATACTTCTACACTTACGAGGATATTGAGAAGTCCAAGGAGTATTTTGGATTGAATTCAATTCACGTGGTTCCTCACGTAGATAAATGTACTTTCTGCTACGGTACAGCCCCAGAAGGCACTTATACTCCTGCATGTGTAAGAACTTGTCCGGGTCATGCCAGAGTATTTGGGTGTCTTGATGATCCTAATAGTGAGGTTAGTATATTAGTTAATACTGGGCAAGCAGTAGTGTTGAATCCGGAATTAAACGTTCAACCTAAAGTTTTTTACGTGTTTAATAGGCAGTTGGGTAGGGGAGGAGGNGGTAACTCATGAATAAATTCCTATTAGCTTGGACTATAATATTCATAATAATTGGAGGAGGGATATTACTTTACGGTATGAGCTTTAATCCCATGTCATGGGCTAATGGCCTAGTGACATTTACTGAGCCTAATGACGAGCCAATACCTTGGGGACTTTTAGTAATTGGCTATATGTTTTTCGGAGTTATAGGTACTGGCGTTAGCACTTACAATTCACTATATGAACTGTTTAATAAGAATCATCCAGAAAAGAATCCGTTTAAGAATATCTCATTAAGAAACGAGTGGATAGCACTAACTGTACTAATACCGGGCTGGATTATGGTCTTTGCATCAACTTATAAGCCTGGAGAAGCTGTCTATATTTACACGAGCTTTAGAGATACCTCAAGAATAGCTTGGAACGGTTTATTGTACGCACTTGTGGGTATTGGTATAATTCTAGAAATACTAGCATTAATAGGGGAGAAGAGAAGGGAATATAAGGACCCTATTAGTAGACTCTTGGCTTGGCTATCATCTAAATCAGTATTGATATTAATAGTTGGCTATGCAATACTAATGGAGTTAATACTGGATGCGAACTTAGGCTCAGTATTCGGCTACTTATCAACATGGGTCTACGAGTTTGGTCCATTCATGTCAATGTTATTCGTCATATTATCATTCTATTCCGGTATTGCGATGTTATCATTTATGACTCCGTTATATAATAGATTTAGAAAAGTTAAAGAAGATCCAAATAGTTTGAGTATACATGAAATATATAAAATACTAGGAAGAGACGGTGTATTAGCTACGATAGCAGTAGGTTTTTCACTACTGTGGTGGTTATGGTTAACAGCAACGAATCAGCAAACTTCAGCTTGGGCAGAGCTTATGATTTCTGGGCCATATAGTGTAGTCTTTCTAATAGGTGGAGTACTAGTTGGTGTGATAATTCCAATAATCCTTTACGGGCTTGTATATAAGAGGGGAAGTAGCCATATGTTAGTAACATCTTCGATATTCACATTACTTGGAATGTTCTCGATAATTACGATTGCTGATATCATACCTCAATCAATAACGTGGTATTATTCAGTCTCACCAATATCTCCATCAAATTCCAACTGGGTTTACGAATTGCGCAGCATTTTCAATAACGGTCCATCGTGGACGCNCCTGCCATTTAATATATCGTTCTACGATATAGTGTTCTTCATTGGCTCAGTACTACTATTACTTGGGATTTACACATTGGGCGTAATACTATTACCATTAGAAGAAGATGAAAAGCCAAGACACCTTATATTCAAGTGAAGTCATATGACATCCCTTTTTTATTCNCCCCTTATTAAATACCGAGTAGATGTTTTGCCCTCATCTGAGTTGAAAAAGGAAAACATTAATACCAAAGCCTTAGTCGTTATAGGAGATGGAATTGATAGGGAAAAAATTTCAGAAGATCTAGAGCTAAACCCCTTGCTGGTAAGAATAGTTGGCAAGGATAGTAGTAAGGAAGAGGTAGAATACAACAAAGTAGTTCTAGAAAACGCTTGGCTAGCAGATTTAGCTCCAGTTGAAGAGATAAAATCCATTGATAGACGAAGTCTTTTACGCGGAGAAGTAAAAAAGGCTAAAAAGGTTGACAAGCCAATTTACCTTNGCGAATATTGTAATGGCTTATATAAGGCATGTAATGTATGTGAGTTTTCATGTCCTTACAACGCTATTAAAGTTGATAAGAAAACTGGAGTAAATATTGATTACATAAAATGTACATCTTGTGGTCTATGCGTAGCTTCATGCCCAGTTAGTGCTATACAATTTCCATCACTTTCTCAAAATTCGATTTTTGAATTAGCAAAGGTAAAAGGGGAAAAGAGGATTACATGCTATAAAAATACTAAAAATAGAGGAGTCAAGATACCTTGTTTAGCAATGCTATCGGAGGTAGATATAGTATTATTGAAAAGCAGTGGGAATTTAACCTTTGAATGTCCAGGGTGTGAATTTCAAGATAATCTAAAGCATTTCATTGAAGTGATCAAGGAATATAACGAGAGAATAGGAGGAATCAGCTTTTATTCCCCATCTGAAAAAATTGAGGCAAAAGAAACAAAGGAAGTAAATACTACTCCACAGTCATTTTACAATAGGGCTGAGGCTAGAAGGAACATAAGTGATGAATTGCCATACATATTATTTGATGTGAGTATTGATAATAACAGATGTACTTTATGCGAAAGCTGCGTTAATTGGTGCCCCACATCAGCACTAAAGCTCAGAAGGAATAGTGGAGTGGAAGAAATAAACTTTGATCCCAAGAGATGTATAGGCTGTAATGTGTGTGTCAATGTTTGCCCAGAATCGTGCAAATTAGAAGAAGGTAAAACAAGTGAGATTCCTCCAAATATAGCATCTCTTACTAAGGTTATTAAGGTGGAAAAGAGTAAAAGCGTTAACAAAGAGGNAAGGAAATTAGTGGGCGATGAATTAGTGAGATGCAGAGTTTGTGGAGCACCAATAGGTTCGAGGAAAAGTCTTAATCATGTTAAGAAAATAATGATTGAAAAGGGGGCTTCTTGTGAAGATGAATGGTTGGAGAGATGCCCTAAGCATAGGGCAGAGTACGCGTTTCAGAAACAATTTTCATTTAATGCAAGATTTAAACCTAGAGGTGATCTAAGATGAAGTCTCTCTCTACGGATTTCAAGATCTTTTCCTTTTTATTTCTGAGCCCGAGATATATTAAAGACGTTAAAGGGCTTATGGAGGAGATAAAGGATAAGTCATATTACAATATATTAAAGCAAATAATTCAATTGACAGAAACTAACTATGATAAGGTAGCTACGGAATTCACTTCATGTTTTATAAATGATTACAAACACGTTAAGTGCCCACCTTACGAATCGTGGTATAGGGAGAGAACTGTGTATGGCATTTCAGCACAAAGAGTATTAGAAGAGTACATCAAATATGGTATTTATCCAAAGAAACAACTAGCTGATCACATATCTACGGAATTGGAATTCGTATCATTTCTCTTNTTCGTAGAACAAGAAGACGAAGCTAAAAAGTTTATAAAAGAACATATAGTAAGCTGGGTTCCCAAATTAATTGAGGATATTCTAGCAAACAGTAAAGGGGAGNATACAAAACTGTTAGGCATAGCGCTTGAGCAATTCTTAGATTACGCAATACAAACTATCTTTGTAGTCAATAGATAGTTCTATTTTCTTTTAAATATATAATAAATTTTTATCTTTGATTATTTACCTTTTTGCAAGATTTAAAAAATCCTATTTAAACGATATTGCACTTTATTTCTTAGTACGCCTAAGCTATTAGGGGTTTAGGATATATCAAGAAATTTCATTTTATTATCTTTGAGGAGTAAAATATGGTCAAAAGAATTAGGGGCGACGTTTGGTTAAACTTAGTATTAGTCGCGACAGTCCTTGTATACGTAGTTTACATTGCATTAGCTGGTTATACGTTAACGCATTTACCTCCAGTTCCATCAGTAGTTGAGACCGAAAACGGTACTGTATTATTTACGGGAGGTGAAGTTATAAGCGGAAAGGTATTAATGCAGAAATATGGATTATTCGATTACGGTAGCTTTTGGGGATTCGGAGGTTATTACAGAACTGATTTTACTGCTCTAGCCTTGAAAGTTATAAATCAAACTGCAGATCCACCTACGATAAAGGNAGATGGTCTAGCTTACTCCTCCATAACTGATTCAGAGACAAGTAAATGGATAGTGTCCAACGATTACGTAAAAGCTTACAACACGCTTTACAATGAGCTTTACAATATTTTGTACAACAATTCCTCCAACTATGGACTTAAGCCTAACTTTGTGAGTCCAAACGATTTGAGAAATATAACTGCATTTATTTTATGGGGTGCTATGATTTCTCTCCTAGGCTATACTAATGGTTTCCCTTACATGCCTCAACAAACTCAACCATCCGTAAACGTTAGCCTATCAACGTGGATAATGGTAATCGTCTTTTTAGCGGTCTTAGTTTCAATGGTGAGCTACGTTAGTCTAAAAATACTTGAACATTGGAGAGATCCTAGAATATCTGTCACCCTTCCTCCACCATCTGCATCACAAAGGATAGGCTTGATAGGAGTATTCTTCGCCTCAGTCCTCGCGGGTGTACAAGGTTTGTTAGGATATTTGGCTATGCATTATTACGTAGACCCAGAGGGAATATTAGGTTTAATAAACTTCCTACCTTTTAACGTTACTAGGGCCTTGCACTTAAATATGACAGTAGTGTGGATAGCACTTACATGGATTGCCTTTTCAATCTTTGCGTTACCATATCTGGGTGTTCCCTTATCCAGAAAGCTTTCATTTGCAATTTTAGGTTTAACGCTATTTGCCGGAGTGGGTCTACTTCTAGGAATATTGTTCTCCTATAATCAGTTAATCCCATCACCCTATTGGTTTATTTTCGGTGCTCAAGGAAAGCCAAATGACGTTGATCAAGGTACCTTCTGGTTGCTCCTAGTTGCTCTAATATTCTTCTTAGCCTCCTCATTATTCTTCAAAGCTTCGAAGTCAACCGCGGAACCTTTAAGATCACTAACGAGGATTACTGCAATAGGTCTCTTGGGATCTGGAATAGGTGCAATCTTTGGATCATTACCAATAATTGCTCCATGGCCTAACTTCACCGAAGACCAGTTCTTCTTATGGATTATGATACATTCGTTCGTTGAGGGATTCTGGCCCTCTATAGTAATACCAGTAGTATTAATACTTCTAGTTGTCAACAATTTAATACCACCAAGTCTAGCTACGATGGCAGCGAGTATAGATTCCGTTAGCGAAATACTCTCTGGGATGATAGGTACTGCACATCATTATTATTTTGGAGGTGAACCGTTATTCTGGATGTACTTGGGAGCATCAGCATCCATATTAGAGGTTATCCCTATTCTCTTCTTAACTTATTACGCAATTTTGCTAGGGAGAAGAGGTGAAATTAAGACCGAATTTCAAAAGACGTTAGTAACTACCATCTTAATCTCAGCTATTGGAGGGGCATTTGTAGGAGCGATTATTGGTGGGGCTTCAATATTAAACGCTCCAATGATAAACTATTACGTCCATGGGCTACAATTTACCATGGCTCACGCGCATTTAGCATTCCCACTAGTATGGGGTTTAACTGCAATTCTAATGTGGATTGCTGCATTGTATTTGTCCGGTGGGATTAAAGAAAACGAGCTAAAGACATTGAGAATTATGATACTGATTTACGCTATCGGTTTCATAATGCAAGGAATAGACTTATGGGCATTAGGGGCTGTTCAACTAGCTACAGTTTTAAGGGTAGGTTATTGGGCGGCTAAAGGTACACTATTCTATCTACTATCTATTCCAGATTTAATAGTGTGGCTTAGAATGATTGGTGATGTAGTTGCGGGTTTCACTGCTGCCGTAATTATAATTTACACGCTCAAGGGTGTAATTAAATCTTACAAGATCAAAATATAAAAGGCAAATTACTTTTTTAAAAAAACTCTTTTAGTTCATATTTTGAGTTATCACCTTTCATAAGGTCGCTTTTCCCAGTTAAATCTCTAAGATATACGTTTTTCCAATGAATATCGTCAAATGCGGTTTATCTATTATTTGTTTTTGAAAAAGCTTCTACTATTAACTGCTCTGAGAAGTTCATTAATGATGTTAAGTAGTCAGACATTCTTTCCACCTTAGGTTGTAAAGGAATTTATGTTAACTGAAAGGTTTTAGAAGTAAGAAGGGATAAAACTTGATAAAGACGTGCTTTGACTCAAATTAACTCTCTACTTCTTATTGCAATCCTCATTTAACGTGATTATGCTCATATCATCTGGATAATCAATTATACAGAAGAACTCCAATTGATCACTCTCATTAATAATTGCGTGTTTCACGTTAGAGTTTATAAAAATGTAGTCACCCTCCTTTAACTCATAAACTTTATCGCTCACACAAACCTTACATTTCCCCTTAGTTACAACAACAGTCTCCTGGTACTTGTGGATATGCATTGGTATAATTCCATCCCTCAATAGGGTGAATTTTCTTACAGCGTAGTTAGAATCATTTTCTTTAGTAACTAACCATTGAATGAACGCGTTTTTAGAACCATTGACTAGCACCCTATCCATTTTTACTTCCTTGATATTTGAAACAAAATAATCAACCATAGGTAAAAATAAAGATTGTAATTAAAAAATCTAACGATGTCTCATAAAACAATATAAGTAACCTACAAGCATTGAGGTTAAAGCTAAGGAAAACTCAAACCCGTAAAGCATTACTTTTGTGAGCCACTCGTAGTCTGTTAACAAGTAACTCAAACCACCAAATCCAGCTATTCCAATGGATACCAAATTGCCTAAACCAATGAATTTGGGGAATAATAAACCAGTCTTGTTAGCTAACATATAAAGGTAAATTCCAAAACCTCCAGTGATTCCAGCAAAGATAATGTGAAGTATCAAGATACTAGTTGACAAAGTGTCTTGAACAGTATCATACATTGCCCTAACTAGCCCAAATGAGAATGCCAAAAACATTATGATGATACTAAAAATTGAATATTTATAGATCTCTCGCATATTCGCCAACTTTAATCACCTCAGACGACTTTCCAATTTCAGTCGTCTTTACTCTTAAAAATATAGAGGACTCGAGAAGATAGTATTGAATGTACTCTAACAACTCATACCAAGCGATGTTGGGAATATCACTCCTTATTTTAATGTCTAACTCATGAGCAATTTTCTTCAATGATGGAACACATGAAAAAGTTGTAATAGAACACCTATCACACTGATATGTAGCATCGTAATAGTTGAAATATATCAAATGTCTATCATTAGTGATATACATTATCCCCTCCTTCAAATTTATCCCTTTATTATTTACCGTAAAGGGAAGTACTGCCTTAAAANCAATTGCATTGTCAATTAGTAACCCCATTCTCCTTAGCCTATCTACGATAAAGTAAAAATAACTCTTACTGATCTCCCCATCCCTCCTATCACTGCTTAAAACCCTTAAGTAATCTTTTNCCTTGCTGAAACTGTCATCCCTAAGTAATATAACGTCATCTGAAATTATTGGCCTTGCAACATTATTGATCACAAGGAGACACATATACGATACTATTCTTCTTTTTACGATAAAAATTTAACCATATTAACTTTCTCAAAACGTTAATTAACACTGTTAAAGAAAGTCGTTCTTGCCCAATTTTAATTAGATAAAAAAGTTAAAATTTTCTTAATTCCAATATGTATTTATGAACTAAACGTTAAAGGCAAGGGTAANCTTTCAGTTGTAAATTATTTTTCTNGAAACTCATAAACTATATCATAAATCAAGGATTAAATTTCTAGTGAAAAGTATAAAGATTAATTAATTATTTTGAATAATGCATAGCATCAAGGATAAACCTAGGATAACCCAGCATATAAATGAGAAATTGGCTATTCAAGAATCCTATAAACAAAATTGTGCTAATCTTCTTTTTCTTACTATTATTACTACTATAGGATAGCAACGGGAAAAATATATATTATAAATTCTTAATTGTGATATCCCCGTGATATGGTATCAATACAGTATAGGGAAGGGATACTAAATAATTAAACGAGTTCACTGCAAAGTCGTAATTCCAAGAGAATATTCTAAGGGGTGGTGATAACGTATTTCTAACATTCCTAATAGCATCACCAACTATCAAATACTTACCATCAAATAAGGCAATATGCCCCTTTGTATGCCCCGGTACATGTGTAACCTTAAACCCTCCCAACTCCTCACCGCCTTTTAATGCAACATCAACCTTAACTGATTCATAATGCAAATTGTTAATCCTCTCCATGGTCTTCTTAAAGATTGAAAACGAAACGCCCAACTCATCACTATAAATTATGTTATATTTTGGAGGATTTTCCAAATTTTCTAACTCATCTACATGGGCATATATTTTAGCATCACTTATTCTCTTTATTGCCATAGCGTTGCCGGCATGATCGTGATGCCAATGTGTTATTACGATATCCGAAATATCTTCTAGCGAGTATCCCCATGTCTTAAGATAGGACTCAATCTGATCAAGGTATCCCGGTAAACCAGTATCAACAATCATTAATCCCCCACAAGGACCATTCTCTATAACGGATATATTGTGATTAAGTATCGTATCGAAAAATTCAGGCTCTAACAACTCCATTATCCTAACCTTACCGATTTTAACCATTAATCCATCACCAAACGTATTAATCTAACAACCTTTTCGTACGCTTCCCTCTTACAATCGTCCCCATTAATGTTACTCAAAAATTTACAACCACCCATACACAAAGGTAGATATGGACACGATTTACACTTATCCTCAATTTTAACCTTCCACCATAACGACTTGTTCGTTACTTTAACACTCCCATCCTCTTCCAATTTACCCTTAACGTAAAGCGGATTACCGGTGAAAGCCCAACAAGGGTAAATATTTCCCTCTGGATCAACTACAATATCTTCATTTGAATAGGCTACACAAAAACCTAGTCTAAATACGTCATGAGGAACTTCAAATCCATATTTTCTCGCAGTCTCCCAGAATTTCACTAAAACATCTCCTTCAGCCTTGCTGGATATTGTGAAATCCCACCNCTCATTTCTGAACATGTTTGAATGAACCAAATGAGGGTCTAATCTCNCTTTATTTATCCCTTCCCTCTTCAACTCGTCCAATAGCTCCTCTATTTCGGTCAAGTTCTTTACATCAATGTTTATCCTCAATACTACTTTTATCAAATCTTGTNCCTCCTTTAGATTCTTCACTATTACATCGAATGAACCCTTACCTCTAACAAAGAACCTCCTCTTATCGTGAACTTCTTTTGGTCCGTCTAACGTTATTTGTGCATAAGTCAACCCTAGTGGAATTAGTCTTTCAGCTATTTTTCTAGTTAAAAGAGAACCGTTAGTCACTACACTGAACGAGTATTTTAAGTCAGATAATTCTCTCGATATCTCCTCTATTTTCCTAAGCTGTAGGAGTGGTTCTCCACCAAAGTAGGTTATCCTTACCTTCCTACCTCTCTCGTTTTTCCTAATATAGTTTACGAAACCTCTTATAACCTTATCTGATACTGAAACGTTTTTCCTAAACCCTTTCTGGAAACAGTAAATACAATCGAAGTTGCAGTTATAAGTTAACACAAGAGTGGGTTCTAGAACGGGTTTTCTTAAAAATTTATCAATTTCCTCATCTAAATCCTCATCTGCAGCTGAAAAGCCTTCCTCTATTATATCCTTTAAATGTTCTGGTACAATCCCTTTCCTTAACTTTTCAATTTCCCATAAATTGAGCTTAATTGCGTATCCAGTGAGGGTATTGAAGAGGACATCTCCAATAAAAAGATTAAACTTGGAGAGGGCCATGACTATTTGCCCTCAGTCTCCCCAGCTTGGAGAGTAACCACATCTACCATATTTCCTCTCTATTACAACTACCTTTTTTGCTTGAAGAGTTGCCTCCATTTTTCCACCCGTAAGGCTACATATGATTAATTACATTTAAACTTAATATTTAAAAGAGGGCCATTTGCGCAATTAACAGTATTTAGGCGGTATTATGAAGAACCATTTAAAAATCTAGAATATTCGACAATAATATGGGAAAAGGGCTTTTAAAAATAAAGGAATTGGAAGGAGAGGCGCTGTTCTTTCTAGACGAGAGTAGGATACTCATTAGCACGTCAATTAGGAAGGTTTTGGCCAAGATTGGTAGTAAGCCAGTAATGCACGTTAATATGGGTTTTTCTTCACTTCACGTTTTTCTCACTATAAACGCGTGGACTGGTGAAGTGGTTGTTGGTATTCTTAGGAGGACCAATTCTGAGTCTTTGAAGTAATTCTTGAGGTACTTTAAGAGGCGTATAGGTAATGGAAGGGTTTACATGGTTATGGATAATTATTCTCCTCATAAAACCAAGGGTGCGCTTGAGGTTTGTAGTAGGAAGGGTATTTATCCCATATTTACTCCTCCTTATTCGCTTGAGCTTAATATGGCCGAGGCAGTCTTCAAGCCCTTCAAGGTATACATGAGTAATAAAGTTTCGCTCGATAGATGAGGTTGTAAATTGTATTGAACAGTTCTTTGAGGAAAATAAGTATATGTTTAATCTTAATGCAATAACGTACTTAGGATTAGATAAAATTGAGGTCTAAGAACTTTCCGAATTTTTACTTGTTATGTGTACACGAGGTTGGGAGTTTATCTCATTTACTCTGTGGGGGATAGGAATGAGAGTACTTTCCGTGGAGTCAAAAAGTATTTGTTGGAGGAGGGTAGGTGGGTGAGTGATGATTATAACTTGTACTTCTGGTTGAAAGGTTACACGGTTATCTCACCGGTTAACCCGAATGAGTCACTGTACTCTTCATTGAGGGAAAGGCTGGTTAGGTTCAAGAGGGCTACTAAGGCAGTAAATGGGAGCATTAGTACCATGATGTACCCCATAGCCCTAGTCTTATGGGAAAAGAGGTTAATTTCAGCATTTGTAGCTTAATGACGACACTGTAACCACACTCCACTTTACTCCCTAAATTCTAAAATTCCTAAACTCTCAAGCAACCCAGAGTCTGTTACGTCAAATAGAACACAATCTTCATCTCCAGTGTTAACATGGTAGTGAATTTCATTTGCAGGTACTACGAAAACGTCACCGGCGTTCCACTGTATCTTATCATTTCCAATAACTGAGTATCCTTGACCCTTAAATACCAAATATATCGATGCCATATTATGAGAGTGGGGTTTAGTTGAAACTCCAGGTTTAATTAATTGAAACCCCGCCATCATTGTAGGTGTCAGTCCCTTGTTTCTACCAGTAGAGGGAGAGAAGAACATTATTTTGGCTACACCCTCTTGTATCTTCCCTGACTCTGCGATCCTCTCTAATAGAGGCAGCACTTTCTCAAATTTTATTAGCTTTGGTTTAACCTTTTCTGGAGGAGTTGTATACTCCATAAACGTTACGACTTTTAAATCATCTTGTTCAATTTGCTTCGCTAATTCTTCTATTTCTTTTCTAAATACATCTTGCTTGTCAACTCTTTTTAAAACTTCCATATNATGATTATGTTTAAACTGCTTAAAAAGATGACTATTATAAAATAGACATTATAAAATAATTATAAGATTTAAAGGGCAATAATAGATAGAAATGTGTTTCTATTTTATAACTAATAGTGTAATTAATGCAGTAATAATTCCCGCCACTATTAGCTGAACCATTGTGTATATCTTTGCTTTAATTCCCTCACCATAAAGCAAACCCAAAACTGCTAGACTTAACATTCCTACACTTAAAGATAGCATGGAATCATGAGAATAAACATAAGAGTAAAATACCAACAATCCAACAAATGGAGAAATGCCATGAGCAATAGCAGCTAAGACTGCGGCTATCTTCGCGCTATAATCATATATAGTNCCTTTTAGGCTCTTCAGAACTTGCTTCTCTATTTTCTCCAATTCAGTTTTTTTCTCCCCTAATTCTACAACTAGGGCATTCCATGTTGATGAAATTGCAGTAGCTATTATCCCACTATATATCGANAAGGAAATACTGGTTAGGTTAATGTGTGAGATCACACCAGCCAACAAAATCGATAAGCTTAGTAGAATACCGTCGAATGCACCTAATACTATGTAGCGCCTAATTGAAGATTTTAATTCATATTTTACCACGTATTTTAATGCTTCATATAACTTACTTGCCACATTCCAAATTAGGATTGAACTTTTATATTAGATTAATGCAGTGCTTTTGATGAATAGACAGATTCTCTTAGCGTTAGCAGTATTGGTAATAATAGTAATGGCTATAGGAGTTTACGAGGGACATAAATATAGAACAGAAATTAATACAATAGTAATAGGCGGTCAGCAGACAGATGGAACATACACATTGAAAGTTAACGTGATAATGAATTATGGACTATTTGGCGGAGAGTCTCCTCTGCCCAATGCAGTGATTTGGATTTATAAATATAATGGAACTACGTATTCATTCTATACTTATAACTTCACCAACTCTCAAGGGATAGCATCTTTTAGTTTACCAGCAGGGCAGTATAAGATCTTAGTAACGCAGTTGCATTTAACCTATATAGTTACCTTAAATCAAAACGAAGAGGTTATAATAAAGTATGCCTATTTAAATAGTGGATGAGGATTACGGGAGTACAACTGAGAAGAATGATGTAGTGGTCCTTCACTGATAAAAAATTTATTTTAATTCCCTTCTTTTATATTATTGATGAGCGTAAAAATAGATGTTGTAAGAATAGATATACCAGAAGGGACTAACGTAATTATAGGCCAATCTCACTTTATTAAAACAGTCGAAGACTTATATGAAACCCTATCGTCAAGTAGTCCTAATTTAAAGTTTGGTATAGCGTTCAATGAAGCAAGCAGTAAAAGACTTGTAAGATATGATGGAAATGACCAAGAGCTAATTAAGCTTGCAATTGAGAATGTAAAGAAAATAGGTGCAGGCCNCGTTTTTGTAATCTATCTAAAGAATGGGTATCCCATTAACGTGCTAAATAGAATAAAAAACGTAGAGGAAGTTGTTAGAATATTCGCAGCTACAGCTAATCCATTACAAGTTATAGTAGCTGAAACCGATCAAGGAAGAGGCATAATTGGTGTAGTAGATGGATACNCCCCCTTAGGTGTTGAGTCCGAGGCTGATATACAAGAGAGGAAGGAGTTCTTGAGGAAGATCGGATATAAGAGATAAAGCTTTTTCCATCAACATGTCAGAGACGTCAACTTCNCCTTTTAGATACTTAATTAAGGAGGCGCAAAGCAAAATTATTGATTGCAAAAAATTTTTCTCGTATTTATTTTCTGCTTTTCTCCATTTTTCCTCTAAAATCTCATGACATTCCCAAAATCTCATGTCGTAAAATAACTGTTTAAACGTGCCATTGATCTCGGTAACCATAAATAATGGTTCGCCAATTAAGGATATGACTTTTTTAGGATCATCTATTATATCTACCTCGATATATTTCCCTATCCTAACGTCTACCACATTAATATTATTAATCCTCAAAAATTTCTTTAGGTCATCGTTAAATATCCCCCTCTTGTAGAACAATAAAACCCTACTCATCATTTACATTATACTCTATCTAATACAAAATATTTTTTACCTCTGAAGAGAAATAGTATAACGTATGACTAAAGAAGCAGTATTATATAAAAAAGAGGATAGTAGAATTCGTTGTTTGGCTTGCGCTAGAAAGTGCTTAATAGGGGAAGGGCAAACGGGATTCTGTGGCGTGAGATCAGTTAGAAATGGAAAATTACACCTTGATGTTTATGGTAAAATAGCCGCTGCTCATATAGACCCTATAGAGAAGAAACCTTTAGTTCACTTTAACCCAGGGTCAAAGGTTTTCTCGTTTTCCACATATGGATGTAACTGGATGTGTATGTATTGCCAGAATTACGATATAAGCCAGAGGCGTAAGGCTGAGGGAGTAGAGCTATCACCAGAAGAGATCGTTGAACTAGCCATGGGATACGATGTAGATGGAATGACGTATACTTATAATGAACCGGCAATATTCGCAGAATTTGCTCATGACGTGGGNATAGTAGCCAAGAAACACGGTCTATTTAATACTATGGTATCAAATGGATATTGGACACTTGATCTTGTGGATTATGTAAGGAACTTTTTAGATGCTGTTACAATTGACTTTAAGGGAAATGGAGAACAGAAATTTTTAAGAAGATATACTGGCGCTACATCTGCAGAACCCATTATTGAAACTGCTAGTGAGTTATCTAAAAAGCGGATTCACGTGGAAATTACAGACTTGATAATNCCTCAAATAGGGGATGATATAGAAGCCGCAAAACAACTTTTAACTAAATTGTACGATCAATTAGGCGCAGACATACCAATCCATTTCTTAAGATTCCACCCTGACTATAAGTTAAATTACTTACCGTGGACTCCAGTTGAGATCTTAGAGAGACATTATAAATTAGCAAAGGAACTAGGTTTCAAATTCGTTTACATAGGAAATATCCCTGGACATCCATATGAAAATACATATTGCCCAAACTGCGGTAATTTAGTAATAAGAAGATATAGTTTCGATATTCTAGAATGGCATCTAACTGAGGATATGAGGTGTAAATTCTGTGGATATAAGTTACCTATAAAAGGAAAGTTATCTAGACACGCATTTAAGGAAAGATTTGAGACAGTATTTATTTAGACCTCTTTGAAAGGAACTCATCAACTCTTTTCTTCTCTTCCTCTGTAGCGAACGCAATACCCCACCCTAAGCTTTCTAACGTTAAACCACTAAGTATTGGGCCATCATTACCGTAATTTACTACAGTCTTAATTAATCTTATAGCCGTTTGTGGTTTTTCTGCAAGTTTTAAAGCTAACTCCCTTACTTCTTTTTCAAGTGATGAAGATTCTACGACTCTATTTACAAGACCAATTCTCTCCGCATAATCCGCTTTTATTCTATCACCTAACATGATAATTTCTAATGCCCTCCCTTTTCCAATTAGCCTAACTAATCTCTGAGTACCACCGAACCCTGGATAGATTCCTAAATTGATTTCCGGCAATCCTAGTTCCGCATTTTGGGAAGCAATTCTAAGATCACAACTCAATGCCAGTTCTAAACCTCCGCCTAGTGCATATCCATTTATCATGGCTATAGTAGGCTTAGGATACCTCTCTATATAGTCCATTAATTCTCTTCCCTTTGTAGCAAATTCCCACGCTTTAACTGGGTCCAATTCTTTAAACTGAGAGATATCAGCCCCAGCTGAAAAAGCCTTTCCAGAACCCGTAAATATGATAACCTTAATTTTATCATTATTTATATTTTGCCTTAGTGCACTTCCAATTTCCTCTACCATCTTTACATTAATTGAATTTAGCTTATCTGGTCTATTTAATATTATCCACTCTACTGGGGGTTCTTCTCTTACGATTATTGTCTCCATTAATAGAAACCCTCAAAGAATATGATGCATTGCAATATTTATCTTTTTAAGCTATAAGTAGTAATAGTACATGTGACTAGAAGAGATACAATAATATCAATAATATCAGCAATNCCACCGATTATAGGAACTAGCATTACATCATTTATTATGAGTAGAAGATATGGAGACTTAAAGGAAGTAATTAAATATGTGATGATAGGCTTACCAGTCACTTTAGCTACCACCTATTACTTATTTATAAACATAATTCCAAAATACGCGGATTATCTTATAGCAATTCCAGCAATTTTGCCGTTGCCAATTTCATTTCTCTTAACTAGGAATAACATTTCAGTCAATTACAGTGAGGATTACATTGAGATAAAATTTAAAATACCAATTAACATGACTTCTCATGATCCACATGAATTGTTTAGTTATGTATTTAATAAAGCGCTGAGTAAAATTAGAAACCCCTATTACCATTATAAATTATCCGCAGTGACAAACTGCTCGGGGTTAAAAGTGTCTTATCAAAATGAGGACAAGTTAGTAATAAGGAGAAAATGTGGGGATATTGATATTAGAATTGTAATCTCGTCTAAGAAAATAGCTGACATGGTAATAGATATTTCATATTAGTTTGACTATTATCATAATTAAAAGTATTAGCATTAGGTAAATGTTTGAAAATATAAACGATTTAATTGCTTCTTCTTTAGTTGGATTAAGTATTAACCTATAAGAAAGAAACATTAGAAATAAACTTAAAATGGAAAATGCTATAAGCGCTATTAGATTAATATAGTATCCTAGCAAAAGTACAATGGGAATCATTAAGGCATTAGAAATTGCTATTGCCCTTGCAGAAGTTGTTATTCCAACCACAGCAGGCAGCATGGGATAATGTGCGTTAACATAATCTTCTCTATACTTCAATGCCAACGACCAGAAATGGCCAGGAGTCCACATAAATATTAGAAAACCTAAAAGAAATCCTTCTAAAGTTAAAGAATTTGTTAAGGACGTGTAACCAGCCCAAGCTGCAGCGCTGCCAGCAAATCCACCTATTACTATATTTAGCCAAGTCCTAGGTTTCAATAAGATTGTATATACGAATATATATATTACTACACCTAATGCTATAAAGAAAGCAGTCAAAATATTGTCTATAAAACCTAATGCCGTACCTAAAATTGCTAGAAGTGAACCAACTATTATAGCTTCCTTCCTATTGACATAGCCAACTACTGTAGGNCTCTTTGACGTTCTAGACATTACTTTATCTCTATCTATTTCAATCCCACTATTAATTATCATAGCTCCCATCGACGCTAAAGTACCTCCAATGAACATAGGAATTATTGGTAAAAGTGAAATGCCATGTTTGTAAGCTAAAAAAGNCCCAGCAACTGCTGCTAAATCAAGTAAGCTTACTACCCCAAGTTTACCCAACTTTAAATAAGCCTTTATTTTCTGCTGTAAACTCATCAAGTTACAATTGTATTATAAGAATAAAAAAATTGTCATAAACATCCTTCCAATAATAACACCAAATCTGTAAGAGCACCATATGCAGCATTTGTTGGACCTGCCCCTGGACCTCTAATAATTATCCTCTGTATTTCATTTTGAATTTCTAGAGCATTTTCAACTCCGTCTATATAATATAATGGATCTTGTGGACCTATAATTTGAGGAGATACTTGTATTATATAGTTATCCGCATAGGCTATTAATTTTATTTTCTTACCTTCACTTTTAGCTCTTCTAATCTCTTCATTACTAATCTCAGTTATTCCCTTGAACTTGAAGTCACCTAGTCTTATGCTTCTGTTCATAATAAAATTTGATAAAATTGTCAGTTTAGCTGCAGCATCAAACCCATTAAGATCTAAAGTTGGGTCTTCCTCTGCATAACCTTTTTCTTTAGCCTCTTTCAAGGCTTCATTAAAACTTAACCCTTCATAAATCCTAGTCAAAATATAGTTTGTGGTACCATTAAGGATACCCCTAATCCTAGAGACCTCAGCTACTGGTTGAATCCTAAAGAGATTTATGGAAGGAGTACCACTCATCACAGTTCCTTGGAATCCAATTTTAGCACCAGTTCTCTCAGCAACTTCAAATATTTCCCTAAACTTTAGTGCTAATGGNGCTTTATTTACTGTTATCACGTGAATTTTTCTTGACAATGCCTTTATGTAAGCGCTAACGGACGGCTCACCATCTTTATAATTAGGTGCAGACATATCAACAATAACATCTGGGTTTATGAAATCAATTGCTTCTAATACAGTTATTTGCTTATCTGGAGAGAAATTCTCCTTATCCCCAACCATTAATCCCTGCCTAGTTAGCATCCCTGCTATCTCAACATTTTGCAATATTGGATAACTATCTCTCTTTTCATGTAGCAGTCTTCTAAATGCCTTTCCAACATTTCCATATCCGATTAAAAGTAACTTCATTTAATCACCACAGTATCATNCTCTCTCTTTCCTTTACATATCTTTTCTAATAAATCTGCTACGCGATCTACTGCATATTTGACTAGATTTTCATCGATATTGGGAACTCCAGCACCAACTATAATAACGTTTTTAACATCTGGAGTTATACTAGTCAAGATCGAGTCCCTATGGGGATATATGTGAAGAACCTTACCTTCATCATCAACTAGTATTGGTATTCCCTTATCTAACTTTTCCGTTTTTTTACCTAAACCTAAAAACTCCTCACTACCTTTAGACATTACTAAATGTAAATCACCCATTACTTTTTCCCTATCATATAAACCTATGGGAACTAAAGTTTCAACACTCACTATATTACCTATATCAACAACTATATTAATTCTAGGAAATCTATTCCCCCTGGCTAATCTCCTTCTAAGAGCCTCGCCACTTGGCCTAGTTTTAGTTGGATCTATTCCTATCCTCCAATAAAAATCCCTGTAAGCCCTAACTACGGAATCATTTTTTAAATACTCTGGGTCTTGAGAACGATACTTTTCTTCAACGTTTTTAATCATATCATCCAAGGCTTGTTGAGAGAATCTAGCGTCTACATTACTCACTTCTGCCATTGCAACAAAAACCCCTAACTTTATGACATCATCCGAAATACTAAGTCTTTTCATAAGGAAAAGATATTAGTAGCCTGGCTTTAAGAATTCCCCTAATTTGACCTAACCTATTGTTTAACTCAACAAGCTTACTTTTCTCTCCCTTTACAGCTATGGCTTCTATACATAACCTTTCATTAACGTGCAAATGTAATGTGGAAATTATATTATCCTTGTACTCATGTTGAATTTCGGTTAAGGCTTCAGAGGCTTCCTCATGATCGTATACCAGATTTATAATACCATAAATTATCTCAGTGCCTTCCCTATTCTCATCTAGGTAATTTCTCAAAGCTATCTGAAATATTTTAGATCTATCTGGTATACCTTTTCGGGTAATGAAGTCCTCTAGTTCCCTATAAAGTTCCTTTGGTAAGGAAATACTTATCTTTTCAGCACTCATCGATGTTATATATCTAAATAAAGNATTAAAGTAATGATGTTTAAGTACATTAAAAGGGGAGAGGAGCTAGGAGCTTCATTTGTTGATATTAGATATGAAAAAACAGCAAGTAATGAATTTACAATTACAGATGATAGAAAATATGTAACTTCTGGTAATGACGAGGGTTATTCAATTAGAATATTATACAATAGAAATTGGGGGTTTAAGGTAAGTGATAGAATTGATAACAGTACAATAGAAGAAGCAGTAAATTCAGCTTTTGGCGATGAAAGAGTTAACATAGTGTATTTACCTTCAAAACATGATACTATTAAGATTGGAAAGGAGGTAAATAAATCAAAAGAGGAAATGAGTGAAGACTTAAATAAGATCGCAAAACAAATAGCTAACCTTCACCCTAGCATAAGGTCATATAATTTAAACTATTATGACGAGACCATCCACAAGGAGTATTATAGTTCTGAGGATAGGGAAATAATATTAGATGAAAACATTTCTAGCCTAAACATATATGTTATTGCTAGAGAGGGTGACACAATAGTCGATACTGCTGAGAACTTAACAACTCACATGGGATATGTAGTTGACGTATTTGATATAAACGAAGTGCTTGAGAAGCTTTCACGTAGAATTGAAAATCAACTAAGGGGAAAAACTCCTAAAGCGGGAGAATATCCAGTTGTTTTAGCCCCAGAAGTGGTTGGAGNATTTTTACATGAGGCTATAGGACATTTAAGTGAGGCAGATGTCGCAATAAGTGGAATACTATATGAATTAAGAGGAAAGAAAATAGGTGAGGATTTCCTAAACATTTCAGATGTGCCTAGTATTGATAATCCAAACTCTACAATAGTGTATTATGATGATGAGGGAGTTGAGGGAAGAGAAGTTAAAATTATAGAGAAAGGTGTTTTAAAGGAATTCATGACTAATAGATATTATTCAGCCTATTTAGGGGAACCCCCAACGGGAAATGGAAGAACCCAAAGCTATAACGATTTTCCACTACCTAGGATGAGGAACGTTTACATGAAGCCCGGTAACAATACGTTAAGTGAGTTATTTGAAGGAATTAAGGAAGGTTATTATTTGGGATCAGCAATTGGTGGAGAGACTAGTAGCGATGGAACATTTCAATTTGCAATACAAGAAGGTTATAGAATAGAGAATGGGGAAATTAAAGAACCGGTAAGAAATATAGGGTTTTCTGGAAATACGTTAACTACGTTAAGTATGATAGATATGATTTCAAAGGATTTCGGAATGTCAGCTGGATATTGTGAAAAGAATGGACAAGAAGTCAATGTTAGTGAAGGGGGTCCTCACGTAAGAATAAAGAGCTTGAAGGNAGGGGGATATGTACGATAAGCTAATTTCACGGGCGAAATTGATGGGAATTTCCCTAGAAATTTTCTCTCTGAAGCTAAAGGAGTATACGATATCTAAAGAGAAATTCTACATTCCGGAAAACGTTGAGGAAATTGGTTACGGAATAAGAGTAATTGACGATAAGTCGAGAATGGGTTATATTTATATGAAAAAGCTTGATGAAAACACATTAGAGCAAGCGTTAAAAATATCTAAACTTGGAGAGCCAGATAAGGCGAATGTATTGCCACAGAAACAACCTATAAACAAAATGAGTGACTACGAGGTAAATCCTGATGTTATAAAAGATGTAATGATAAGCCTAAGAGAACTGGAGGAAAACGTAAACTTAACTACTATTTCAGCTTCTGCAATAAATTATGAGGTTTCTATATTCAATACAGAGGGAGTTGAGGTTAGGGAGAAGCGAGGAGTATATTTAGTTCAAGCAGTAGCTAGTAAAAACACGCCAGAAGTTTATGAAATTCTTGTCTCTAAGGATCCTAAAATACCTGTCAATAAATTGAAGGAAAATCTCTTAGAAAAAATAAAAATAATGGAAAACAGGGAGAGGCTTGAGGGAAAACGTGATGTTGTATTCACTCAAAAAGCATTAAACGAATTGCTTTCTACGGCATTACCAAAACTATTTTCAGCAAGAAGTTTCCACAAGGGGACTACTCCATTTAAGTTAGGAGAGATAATAAATGAAGGCTTAGAAATTATTGATGACCCTTTAGATTCATCCCTGCCTTTTAGTAGATCCTTTGATGATGAAGGAAATCCTTCAAAAGTGGTCAATATTACCGATAAAGGGGAAGTTAGATCACCATTAACAAATTCCTACTGGTCAGTAAAATTAACAATTGAAAATACTAGTTCAGCATCAAGACAATTAGACTCAATAGTACCATCTTATACAATCCCTCCCTCAATTGGTTCTAGTAATATAGTTATAAGGCATAATAACGTTGAATCAGATATAGAGGATAATAGTGTAGTTGTTGATCAACTTGAAGGAGTAAATACAATTGACTATAGTTGTGGTGATTTTAGCCTTATAGCAAATGTGAGCTGGTTAAACGAAAAGGGNAATAAGACAGGATTGAAAGAAGTCATGATTACTGGTAATATTAAACAACTTCTGAAAAATCTAGTAAGTTCTTCAAAGGATGTAGAAAATTATGGGAAAATAATTAGTGGAAAATTAAGAGTAAGTGACCTTTCAATATCATAAAGTTTCTACTCTGTGCACATCTTCAACTTCATATATTCCACATTCTGTTATAAGTCTCCCCATATAATCTACAAATAACGCTTTACACTTCTTTTCCCAATTTTCACCTTTGAGTATTACGTCTCTATCCTTGAGCGAAAGAAACTGATTCACAATATCTACCGCTTTTTTATTATCAACGTTTAGATACTCATCTATTTTTGTTATCACCTCATCTATACTTAGTTCTACTTCCTTTCTTAGTTCTAAATGCAAAGAAGTAGCATTTACATCGCTTGGAAATTCCTTTACTGCTACATCTATACCAACACCTATGAAGAGATCAGACAAGTTAATGTTGTCTTCATAAGTCTTGGCCTCAATTAAGATGCCTGCAATTTTCTTATCACGAACCACTATATCATTTGGCCATCTTATCTTTGCGTCAACAAACTTTCTTAAAACATCTAGAACTGCAACGGCAACTTTCAAACCAGATAACTGAATCACTTCCGTTCTAAAGTTCTTTTTAACATAAGTAAACCATAGCCCACCTTTAGGAGAATACCAACTTCTCCCTAATCTTCCTCTTGCTTTAGTTTGCTCTTCTGCAATTATCAAAAAATCTTCATATAACATATTACTAATAGCCTCTGCGAAATCTTGTGTAGATGTAACCTTATTGAGTCTTATTACCAACATATTTCCACACATCCTCTATACTATAAATTGAAGAGAAGCCAGATGCCTTTCTTGTCCTATTCATTATCGCCAGTCCTATTCCTCTCTCACTAACACTATGAATAATTCCAATATCTGCATTGGACTTATCCAACTTTCTAAAGCTGTCAAACAAGTTTCTAGAGATCTCATAGAGGTTATTTTCACTTCCAAGCTCTATTATTTCAATCTTTTCTTCTTGAAATTGCTTACAGACCTCATGTGCACATAAAAAAACTACCCTATAACCCTTTTCTCGTAATTCTTTGATAACATCGCGTAATATACCTCTGTTCTCAACTACTAGGAACTTTTTTGTAGGTGCATAATGCTTATATTTCATCCCTGGAGCTAAGGCAACACTAAATTCACCTGTACCTTTAGCTTGCTCTGGAATAATGATCTTTCCAAATATCCTTTCCAGCTCTTCGACACTAAATGGGCCAGGCCTTAAAAGTACTGGAGGGTCGACAGTAACGTTTATAACAGTTGATTCGACGCCAAAAAACGTTTCTCCGGAATCTAATACTACATCTACTTTTCCAAATAAATCATCAATCACATGCTCTGCCTTAGTAGGGCTAGGTTTTGTCGCTAAATTAGCACTTGGTGCTGCTATTGGTACGTCACTTTCATTTATCAAAGCTAAAGCAACTGGATGAGCTGGCATTCTTACTGCTATTGTATCTAATCCACCAGTAGTCTCTTTAGGAACTTTATCAGTTTTCTTTAAGACAAATGTTAATGGTCCCGGCCACACTATCTTCACTATATTAATTATTTTTTCTGGTATATCTTTAGCTACCTCATAAAGCTGATCTATATTTGATATATGGACTATGAGAGGATTATCCATAGGCCTATTTTTTGCGATAAATATCTTTTTAACAGCTTCTGCATCTAATGCATTTGCGCCTAATCCATAAACAGTTTCTGTAGGAAAGACTACAGTACCACCTGCTTTTATTACACTGGCAGCCTTTTTTATTTTATCCAATTCCGGATATAATGGATCCACCTTAAGTACTTCAGTCATTATTTTTAACTTTAAAGATTAACAAGAAAATATACTTGTCGATGATGAGATAGGGAAAATTGATTTGATGATTTGTGAGGNGATCTCTGAATAAAGTTATTTAAGGGAATGATAAAATAGAGTATAGCAATGGCAGAACAGACTATTTTAGTTGGTAACTTAAATGAAGTAGCCAAAAAGGCAGCTCAATGGTTAATTAATAGGAAACCAATAAAATCAATAATCGATTGGGGNATTTCATTTTCCCTCTGGCCACCTCACTTTACTACATCTTGCTGTGGTACAGAATTTGGAGCTTTTGCAGCTGCAAGATTTGATGCAGAAAGGTATGGAATGCTGCCGTTCTCCTCAGCCAGACAATCGAATATACTTATACTAGAAGGTACGCTAAGCAGAAAAATGGGTAGAGCAGCGAGGATTGTATATGACCAGATGCCAGAACCGAAGTTCGTTATCGCCCTTGGAGCTTGTATACTCGAAGGAGGAATCTTCTGGAATTCTTATAATACCGTACTTCCCTCAGACCTTGGAATTCCAGTTGATTTATACGTTCCTGGATGTCCAATAAGGCCAGAGGCTGTCGCTAGGGCAGTATTAATGTTACAAAAGAAGATAAGAACTCAAGGAGCCCTTAACACATAAATATTATTCACGTTAGTGTGAGTATAGCCAGTTTTTATAGTCCCTCCATAGTTTTCTAGCAAGCCATAACTATTGTGAGTCTCTAATGCAGCATCTATCTCCTCCTCTGCTATTTTCATGTCCGAATTGACTTTACAACCAGCATATTCTGAGTTACCGTCAATTCCATCAGTAGCGAAACCTAATAGTTCAAATCTATTTCCTTTTTTAGCGTATTTGAGGAAGGATAGGCAGACCTCTCCATTTCTTCCACCCTTCTCTGCCTTTCCTTGAATTGTAACTTCTGGCTCCCCACCAAGTAATAAATAGTAAGGTCTCCTTAAAGGTACATTATAGTTCTCTGACGAATTATAAATTGAAGCAATAATAGCTCCCACATCTCTTGCCTCTCCTCTGATTTCAGAAGTAAGAATGAAAGAGTTGTCCAGAATATTTGCGAGCTTCTTAAGTACCTCCATGTTATCTAGAATTATGTAATTTTTCACAATTCTAGAGAAACTCTTAGGGGTCTCAGTCAGATACTTGGAGTATTTTTCTAATCCTATATCTTTTAAAATTTCTAATGCATTCTCGTTAGTAGAGGTATCAATACTAGTAAGACCACTTCCAATACTACTTATGTCATTACCTGGAACATCACTAACAATAAATGACACTACAGGGATTTTATCTTTTATATATTCTAGTATCTTACCCCCTTTTATCTTAGATAAATGCTTCCTTACTATATTTATTTTATTAATTCCTATTCCAGAGATAACAAGATTCTTGTTAATCATTCTCAGCTCATCTAAGGATATTTCAGAATATTCAACTAATGCTGNCGCGCCCCCAGAAATTGCAAATATAACTAAATCGTAGTCCTCAGTAGTTAATAGTTCTATTATCCTTTTCCCAGCCTCTATACTGTTCTCATCTGGCAAGGGATGACCAGCTTCTATAACGTTATTCTCGTTNCCTTTAGTACCCTTCGGTGTTACTATTAATTTAGCCTTTAATTCAATCCTCTCGCTAAAGAATCGTGCCATGGGCAAAGAGGCCTTCCCTACTGAAATCAGTATAGGTTTGTTAAATGGGATATTTTCGTTATTAAATAAAAGCGAATTATCCTTTATCTTAACTTTCTCTTGCAAAACATTATAGGGATTTGAATACTCTAAAATCTTTTCAACGATATCCATAATTATCCATTCTCCCTTTTATATTCCTTATATAGTAACGATGCAATCTTTTTTCCTTCTTTACTTAGATCATAGTAAATTCCCTTGGGCTTATGATTTAGTTCTCTAGCTTTAACTTTTAACCACGGCTTTATAGACGAGGTTACAGATTTTTTTAGGGAGCCTTGAAATCTAATCAAGTATCCCATTTCTTCTAATTTTTTACAAACCTCTTCTACTCGATTCTCGTCGTATTTTGCCACCCATCCACTTTCTCCTAAAAGTCTTCTCGCCATATACCAAGGGTTATCGGGGCCGTATTTGTAAATATGAATTAGGATTTTTTTCATTAATTCATCCAACAACCAACACCTGATCACCAAGTACTTTACTAACTTCCTCTATTCTCTCTCCTACTTTGATTTTTATATCAGTGCCATTATTTTCAATAACTTCAAGTACTGTGCCGGGTTTTAATCCCAGTCGTGTGGCTTCTCTTAAAACCCATTCTTCCTCCCTTACAATCATCACAACCTTATATTTACCAATAATATTTATTTCAGATAATTTCTTTCCGTTTACTTTTTTCCTATTTCCTATAGGATGGCCATGAGGACAAGTTGCAGGATAACCAAGCAATTTATCTATTTTCTCCAATATATCATCTGGCCAAATATGTTCTAGCCTATGAGCTAACTCGTGAGCTCTTATCCAATCAAGTCCAATTATATCTGTTAACAAACGTTCGCTAAGTCTATGAGACCTAATTAATCTTTCTGCAATTCTCTTTCCCTCTTCAGTTAACTTTATTTTTCGATCGCTAGTTCTTTCTATTAATCCTAATTTTTCTAATTTGTTTAGCGCTTTGCTTATTGTTCCGGGGGAAATATTGAAAATAGAAATTAATTCTGAAACTTTAGCACTGCCCTTAATTTCTTCTATCTCATACATCTCTTTCAAGTAATTTTCCAAGGGTTCTGAAAGTTCAACCATATGAATTATGTGTAGATCCTCGCTTTTATACTCTCAATTAGATTTGAAGCTCTTTCATCTTTAGCGAAAACTTCTATTAATGCATTTACCGTCTTTCCGTTCATGCCCTCTTTTCGTAAGGTTAACTTTATTTTATCAATAGCCTCATCGACTGCTGCAGATATGTGGTCATGTAATTTCGTTTCTATCTCAAAACCATATACCTTAGCTATCGCATAAAACTTTTGTAGCTCGGACCCCATTTCAATATAACTTTATCCTTAAGTCAAAAATAAAGCTAAGGTTCTAACTACGAACAAGCAAAACATTAATATAAAAATTTATCAAATAATTTATTGTGTACAAAGTCATTTTTAGAATTAAGGGAGGATATGGGACGTCATTTAGGGAATTAAGACAAGCTAATTTTACTCCGATTTATTTTAGAAAAGATAAAGGAGAAGAATATTACATTACTCTATTTAGGGGTAAAGATTTAAGTGAAGTGAAGGAGGCAATTCTAGATCTATCTTACTATTTATCTAAATATGGCAAATATGGGGATCATAACTTTGCAACGATATATGAGGTAAAGAATCAAAATTTTGGCAAGGTAGCAGGAGGAGCTGTAGGTGCACTCGCAGGTTATTATCTTGGTGGGTTAGCTGGATTATTTGTAGGTGCACTCGGGGGAATATTTTTAGGCGAGTTACTAGATATTGAAATGGGAGAAAAATTAGTTGGTGTTTTGGGATGGCCCATGTCAATAAGCAGATAAGAAAGAGGTTAATAAGCATATCCTTAGGGGTAGTATTATTAATTACCTCAGCATTTTTAATCATGAAGACTGGAATAAATAGCGAACAATTACAATCAGCTCTATTTTTTGGGATAAGTCCCATTCTGTTTTACATGTTGGGAATTGTATTTGGAATAGAGAGAATAGTATTTGGAGCCACTGGCAGTGAGAAGTTATTTAGATTATTAGCGGGTGATGGCGAGCTCTATTACACAGCTCTCCTAGGAGTATTCTTCATATTTATTATATCTGGAGTATTAATTTTGGCATATACACCTATAGTTGCTGGAATTATTGAAAAAGTATTAGAGCTTATTAATGGACTAAGTTTCCTTGCTCTTTCAGCAACTTTGTTTATGAGATCTTAATACAATTTATTACCTCCCAAGGNCCTAATTCTTTCCTTTCAACTACTTTTAAGGAGTTCTCTTGAAGTAAATTAATGTAGTAATCGTAATGTCTTAAATTTACTTTCCACCATCTGGATAGTATCTTAGCTATTAATGAATTCACATTAGCTAAAACCGCGATACTACATTTTCCATTAGATTTCAGTACTCTATACATTTCCCTTATGGCAAAAGATGGATTAGATAACATGTGTAAAACTAATGTAGAAGAAATCCCATCAGCAATTCCGGATTTGAGAGGNAGATTGTTAGCATCAGCCCTTACTGCTATCACTTTAGGTCTCTTTCTCTTCATATATGTTAAAAACCTTAAAGATACGTCAATACCGATACAAGTCTTACAATTCAGAAAATCAAAAATCTTACCTGTACCAGTTCCCACATCAACTACTAAATCCCCATCTATAAACTCTCCAATTGCTCTGAGAAAAGACGCATAAGTTTTACCAGAAGTGAATAATAACCCTAATGGAGCCCATACACTTTCGTAAACTGGGATTACTCTTGCTAATAATTTATCAACCTCAATATCCTTTAACAAGAAATCGTAAATCTGATCTTCGATTACATTAAATCTATGACCCTTTTCGCACTCTAACTTCTCGTTTACATCACTTCCATCAATAGGACAAGAGAATATCACAATATATAACTAAATATCAACTTTATTAAATCTCTGTTAGTAAGAATTTTAACCTTGTTCTTAACACTAGTTTTAATTATTAGACTGCCAACATTTCTCTCCATCATTAAATTAACTGCTTCATTTATCTCATTATTATCATCTGCAGTAACTAGATTTACATTCATAATTTTTTCAACTATCATATTTCCAGTTATTGAGTCATAAGAATATGCTATATCCCTTGCGCTAACTATGCCTAGTGCAATCCCATTAACTACTGGCAAGTGCCTAATATTGTTTTTAAGCATAATTTCTATACAGGTCGAGATCTTCGTGAAGGGTTGAACTACAATTGCGTCTTTACTAATACTTTCTATATTTTCCTTTACCAAACTCCAGTTGAAAGACCTTACAACATCCTTCTCGGTTATAATATATTTTCCCCCATATATTACAAAATCCGAGTTCTCGTTAATCATTGTTCTCACTATACTTTTAACATCATTATTCTCGATAAATATCGGTCTTTTTAACTTTAATTCATTTAGTCTAACTTCTAATCTGTTTTCTAAAATTTGTCTAATTCCATTCTCAATCGTAAAAATACCTATTATATTGTTGGAATTACTTACTACTAATCTTCTCACATTATTTCTTCTCATGAAGTATAAAGCGTCTGTTATATACGCATTAGGATCTAGCGATATAATCTCTGATCCACTAATCTGAACTGACATTTTTAACTCCTAGTACTTTCATCAAATTATAAAGAGTTAGCAATAAAGCGTTATCTGATGTCACTTCTACTTTCACGTCATCTAATCTTAAAGCTCTAATCGTCTTTTGACACTCCCTTTTTATATCATTTATGAGTTGTTTGCTTACAGCTTCAATCTCATTTACACTATTAATAACGTATTTCTTACCTATATCTACATTCGAAAAACCCTCGATAAGGATAATATCTACTGGGAGAAGGGTAATTAAGGTAAGGGAAGATACGGTAGGCATGAAAAGAACTGACTCTTCTTCACCTTCTTGAAATAGAATTAAATCAGATCCACAGTTTCTATATCTATGAGTATCCTTTCCAGCTAAGTCCAATTTATGATGAGAATGTTTAACCACTGCTNCCTTAAAATTATCCTTCTTAATCTCCCTTAAGATATTCTCTATAACGCTTGTCTTTCCAGTATCTTTTTTACCTACAATATGAAATATGCACGCCATATCATATATTAATGTGAAGTAAAATATTAAATTGTGACACTAATCCCAGTTGAAGAAGCTAGAAAAATAATTAACAATACAAATTTCGAGGNAAAGAAGAGAGAAAAGGATGTTGATATATTTCAAGCATTAGGTAAAATAGTAACAGAGGATGTGATTGCAATAAAAAGTATACCGGAAAGATCGTTATCAGCAATGGATGGATACGCTATCAAATATGAGGACTATCTAAAATATGGAAAGTTGAGAGTAGTAGGGAAGCTCTATCCAAATACATTGAACATTCCAGAATTAAAAGAGGGTGAAACTTATTACGTAACTACTGGTTCACCATTACCAACAGATGCGGATAGTGTAGTGCCTATTGAAAATTCTAAACTTGAGGGAGAGTATGTTATATTTAAAGGAGAGGTAAAAAAAGGTAGGAATATAAGGGGAGAGGGAGAAGATATTTACGCAGGGCAAACAATAATACGAAAAGGTACTGAAGTGACCCCTTATCATTTGGGAATTCTATTACAACAACAAATTTTTCATATTAATGTTTCAGATTTAAGGTTTGCAATTTTTGCTAACGGAGATGAAATAGCTAGCTTTGAAAATCCAGAGAAGAATAAGGTTATAGATTCCATCTCACCAATACTAATCAAGATTCTCGAGAAATTCGGTAGTGTAAAATATATGGGAGTAGCGAAGGACGATATAAATGATGTAATCGGAAAAATTGAAAGGTCTTTAGAAATTTCTGATGTAATAATATCTATAGGTGGATCTTCAGTTGGTGAAAAAGATTACGTAAAGAGAGCTATAAATAAGCTGGGAGAGATACTATTTGATGGTGTAACTGTAAACATAATCAAAAGAGGNAGTATAGGCAGGATTCAAGGAAAACCGATATTGGTATTACCGGGACAAGTAGTTTCTGCTATAACTGCATTTCATGAGTTTGGACTCTCAGTATTGTCTAATATATTAAGTGCTAATCTAAAGAGGTTTGTAAAAAGTGCTCTCGTAGAGGATATCTATGTAAATCATTCCATGGATTCAATATACTTATTTGACGTTAAAGGAAACTCTGCATTCCCGCTTAGATGGGGTGTAGGTTTATATAGCGAGTTATCCAAAGCTAATGGATTTACAATTCTCAAGAGAAGTGTAACTTATAAGAAAGGGGAAGAAGTTGAGCTACAACTATTCATATGACGTTATGATACTAGCTGGGGGACTATCGAAAAGATTTGGAATCGATAAGTGTTGTTTCGAGGNAAATTCAAAAACAATGTTAAGTAGATTATTGGAACAATTCGATAATCCTATCGTGGTATCTAGATCGTCTAGGAGAATTAAAAAAGGAATTTTAGTTTTAGAAAACGGCGAATATGAGGGACCTGTTAAAGGAGTTAAAGAAGGATTAAAATACGTACGAAGGGATAGAGTTTTTATCACTGGATGTGACTTCCCATTTCTTACTAGAAGCTTCGCAGATTATGTATGCAGTAAGCCGTACGATATCGCAATTCCATTTGATGATAGACCACAGCCATTATTAGCTTGTTACTCTACGGGACTTCTCAATGAAAATATCGATAAAATTAATGGACTTGTAGAGTTGATCGAATTCTCTAGTACAGTGTATTTCATTGGTACTGAAGAACTATTGAAAATAGATCCTCTTCTCTATAGTTTGATTAATATCAATAGTATAATAGATCTAATTTATAGACCAATTAGAATAAAAACAAGGTCAAATTTAATTATTAGATAAAGAAATATACTTTCTTGATATAGAGATTAAGGTTTTACTATAAAAAAGTTCATTAGCAAAACATATTCTATAAATAGAGAAGAATAAAAAGTTTTCAGTGTAGTCCAATAGTATCTTTAAAAGCGAATTAGGATATACGTTATGATTATGAGAAGATGTTATAGTAAGCGTAATTTTTTTTCGATAATATTCTACCAAGATTTCATTAGGAATGCTTATTAGGTATTTCAATGTGAATTTTTATCAGATACAAAATGGCCAAGAAGAAGAAAGAGCAAGGCGGACAACAGCAACAAAGCGGTGGAGAGCAGAAAAAGAAATAACGAGTAGTTAGCTAATTTGAAGTAAAGTATTAAAGTTAACTCATTTTTTATCNTTTATATCCTATGAAAATTTGTGTGTTATATTCTGGAGGAAAGGATAGTACATATGCATTACATTGGGCGGTGTTTAAGGGATTTAAGATTGTCTGCTTAATAACGTTAATACCAAAGAGAGAAGATTCTTGGATGTTCCAATATCCTAATGTAATTTATACCAGATATCAAGCTGAAGCTATGGGTTTTAGACTTCTCACCTTCGAGACTTCAGGGGAGAAGGATAAGGAGTTAGAAGATCTCAAAAAGGNGCTAGTTCAAGCTAAAAATGAAGGAGCTGTTGGTATAGTCAGTGGAGCGTTACTTTCTGATTATCAAAGGTTAAACATAAGCATTATAGCTGAAGAAATAGGACTAAAGACTTATACACCACTTTGGAGAAAAACACAAGAAGAATATATGCGATGGTTAGCACGAGAAGGATTTAAGTTCGTGATAACATCAGCTTCCGCCTATGGCTTCCCATTTGATTTATTAGGCAAGGAAATCACAACAGAGGATGTAGAAAAAATAATTGAGAGAGCAAGAAGATACGGATTTAATCCTGCATTTGAGGGTGGAGAAGCTGAAACTTTTGTAACTTATGCTCCACTTTTCAAAACGCAGTTAAAGGTGAAAGGTAGATTAAGAAGAATAAGTGAATACGAATGCAGATACGAAATAACAGATATACATTAAAAAATTGTCGATTTATCGTAAATTATGATAAAATATTGGAAAATACCAATATAGTTATTCAAGATGGATATATAAAAAATTTAGGAAGGGAAGTTGAGGGAGACGAGTTTGATTGCTCAGAATACGTTGCGATNCCCGGACTAGTTAACGCGCACACACATACCCCAATGATAGCTTTACGTGGATACTATGATGATGCTGAATTAACAGAATGGTTAGAAAAAATGTGGGAATTTGAAAAAGTTTTCAAGACAAATGAAATGAACATAGCATCAGAATTGGCTGTAATGGAAATGTTATCAAAAGGAACTACAGCGTTCATAGACATGTACTTTAATCCTGAAGGAGTAAAGGAAATCGCAGAAAAGTATGGAATAAGAGCTTACGCGGGTTATACGTTTCTCAATAGATTATTTGATCCTCATGAGATAGATAAAAAACAAAGACAGCTTAAAGCAAGTGAATTATTTAAACCAATTGTAAACGTACATAGCATATATTCAACATCTGTAGACACATTAAAATTGGCTAATCAACTCGCAGAAGAAACAAACTCATGGATTCACATCCATGTGTCTGAGACTAGAAGTGAGATTTATGAGATAAAGAAAAAGTATGGCAAATTCCCAGTGGAGTTGTTGAATGAACTAAGAATCGTGAGGAAGGCCCAATTGGTTCATTTAGGATGGGTAGCTAATTGGGAACTACAATATGTGACCAATGCAACCCATTGCCCAACTTCAAATATGAAACTTGCTACTGCAGGTTTCTTTCCATTCAAAGAGTTGATAGAAAATGGAGTGAACGTAACTATAGGTACTGACGGAGCTGCAAGTAATAATTCACTAGATATGTTCAGGGAGATGAAAAATGCAGTACTACTTCAAAGGCATTCATATTGGGATGTCGGCATAAAAGCATATCATGTACTCAAGGCAGCCACAGAAAATGGATATAAGCTTATTAATTTAAAAGGNGGAAAGCTAGAGGAAGGTTACATCGCTGATATAGTGCTATTAAAGAAGGACAAATTATATCCGTTAAAAAAGGATAGAATTCTCTCGAATATCGTTTATTATAGCGTAGGTGAGCATGTAGGTAAGGTTATAGTAAACGGAAGAATAGTTTATGACGAAAATGTGGAGAGAGAGTTTGATAAGAGAAGAAGGGAATTACTTGGCCTTTTGGATAAGATTATACCCTAGGCCATAAGGGAATGAGATCGCTAATGCTAAACCGGGGATTAAATTTAGTAAATATTTCTTTGGTCCCTTATAATAATAGATACCATAACCTATAAGTGGAAAATAGAGGAAAGCTAAGGGATGGAAAATAGCCGATAAAATTGCCAATATATAGTAACTACCATAATATGAGTAACCAGTTAAAAAGGNAAAATCTGTAAGACCATCAAATATTAGCATAATGTCGTATTTACTCCTCCAAAGATTTCTCCTAGCTTCAACAATTGATGAAGAGAAATCAAGCCTTGCGTGAACCTTATTAAGATGCAAACATCTACCCTCAGCTGGCTCTACTTTGTAGCCAATTTTTTTTAGTTTTGCATAAAGCCATACATCCTCATCTCTTTCATATCGTTCATCAAAATAGCCAATTCTCTTAATTATCTCCAAATTAAGTCCTGCACACCCTAAATTAGGGTTATTTTCAGATAAAGACAATGGTTTTTTAATTTCTTCTTCAGAATAAGCATAATGCATCCAACTATATGCTACTCCATTTTCCAATTTACTTATAATTTTATTAGCATAGTCCTTAGGTATAACAACGTCACTATCTATCATGATTACATATTTATCATCAATTAATGAGAGCATCTTATTACGTAATCTAGCCATGTTAACCCTTTTCATTCTCTTATCCTTAATATAGACCAATTTATCTTTCAACTCCTGAAATAAATTATATATATCACTTCTTTCGCTATTATCGTAAATTATCACCTTATCAACTGGTTGTGATAACGCCGAATTTACGCTTCTTTTAACCCAATCTACCTTGTCATTAGGACCCACTGGTATTATAATCTGAACCATCTAGAAGTAATAATGAAATATGAAGAAAATAAAGGTTGCAGTAATAGCCCATGGCTTAGGAATGAGTAGGGGTTATAGTGGTGAGGGAACTATATACAAAACATTTTTTGAAATGTTAGAGGAAAGAAAAATAAATTATGTTGCAATAAGCTTTGCAAAACCTTATGATAAATCAATNCCCTCAGTATATACGTTGCCTTTTCATTTACCAAAGCTAGATAAGTATCAAAGGTTATTGACCTATTATACGGCGAAAAAAGTAAAACCAGATTTGTATCTAAACGCGTCTGGAGTGCCTATACCGTTATCAGAAATAGCTCCACACGTAATTTATGCAGGTGCACCTTCAATAGCTAACTTACCAAGCAAGTATACCAGATCCCTTTTTTGGAAACTTTATTTATTACCGTTTCGTCTCGTCATAAATAAAATAAAAGATGAGGGGAAAAGGGCAAAGATAATAGCAAATTCTCGCTATTCTGCAAAGGCAATAGCTGAAGTTTATGAAATAAATGAGCCAAAAGTAATATACCCTCCAGTAGATGTAGAATATTTTCAGAGAGCATATAATGAGGAAAAAAGGGAAAACTTCTTTGTGACAATAGGAAGAATAGAAAGAGGGAAAATGCTTGAAAATTCAATCCTTTTAGCGGCGAAAAGCGGAGTTAAAGGCGTAATCATTGGTTCACTGAATGAAAGAGACTATCTGAACAAGTTAATTAAGCTTAAGAGAGAACTTAACGCTGAAATAGAAATTGTAACTAATTTACCAAGAGAGGAGTTGCTTAAAGTACTATCAAAAGCTAAAGTCTATTTCCACGCAACGATAGGAGAGCATTTTGGAATACCAGTTATAGAAGCAATGGCAAGCGGAGTTATACCAATAGTCCCTAAGGAAAGTGGAGCTTACGAAGTAGTTCCCGAATTCTCGTACTCAGACATAGAAGAAGCCGTAACGCTATTAAAGAGCTTACTGGAAAATGAAAATATAGGGTTGAGAAGGGAAATGAAAAACAGAGCTCTAAATTTCAGTAAGGAAAATTTTAAGCGAAATATTTTAAGCGAAATATCTTCTATAATTTTCTAGCAGTTATTACAGTAAACTTTTCCTTTAATAGTTCAGTATAAGAGNAGTCCATCATAACCTTAGAATATTCATCAACTACTGGGTACAGTTCCTTAAATTCCTCCTCGGTTAATTCTCTATATTCGTATGTCGGAACTCCGATTTTCTCTTCAAACAATTTCTTGGCATATTCCTTAGCTTCTCCTTTTAACTTATTAACAATCTCAATATATTCTTCGTTCTTTAGTGAATCGTATTCCTCACTAGAAATTAGGCCCTCTAAGAATAGTGCTTTTAGTAATCTCATCACCTCATACCTTGGTGGTTGTAATCCTAGTTTTGATGGAGAAACCTTGCCTCTTATGTATATTCTCCCCCTTACCATTCCTGTTCCTACGAAATTTCCCACTGGTTCTCCGTTAAACCCTTTACCAAACACTATCATTACGCCTCCAGCCATATATTCTCCTAAATAATCATCAACAATACCGCCTATTATAAGATAGGGTCTTTTATCCTTATATTCCCTCATTTGAATACCAACTCTATTTCCAGCATTACCCTTAACGAAAATCTTACCATTCTGAAAAGTCTGAGCTAAAACGTCTCTCGCATCACCGTAAATTACTACTTTTCCTCCATGCATGGTATCACAACAGTCATCAGTAACATTTCCATAAACATAAAATTCGTTACCCTCATTTAGATTTGCCATAGCGTTTCCAACTACACCATAAAGGTTGATTCTCAAATTGTTTATGTTTTTAGCCGGTAGGTTTATCCCAATATATCTATGACCTAAAACGTTGGCAACTGTTATTTCCCTCTTTCCTTTTTCAGCTAACTTAAGTATCTCATAATTTAACTCCTTATACCCTATATTATATGCATTAATATCATACTTCTCTGGAACCATTATTGGTGGAGGAGAAAATGTCTTTAACTCGTCATTGCCCCTCCCATATGATATTATACCTTTTTTATAAGATGCTATAAAGTAAGAACCAGGTTTAAGCGTCCAAATTTTAGCTTTAGGGCTTATTTCCCTAATTTCATTCTCTTCACTTGCTACATAATAATATGACTCATCCTCGCCAATTATTGCCGGCCTAAACTTAGATCTATCAGCAATAGCTATCAAATATAAATCATCACCGGAGTCGTAACCAATAACCGCTGTAAAGGGGCCATCTAACATAGCGTTTCTATATAAATAATCAACATCTTTAGGTAAGGCATTGAATCTTCTTGATGGGTTAATTAGAATCTTTACTGCCTCTTCGATGGTTAAACCTTCAGCAATGAGTTCCTCAAATAAAAAAGCTAATNCCTCACTATCAGTTCCTACAAAACTATTTAGCCCCCTCGAATTTAGATATTCTACGTTAGCTCCAAATGAGCTAACATCGCCATTGTGAACTATAGCAACATTAAATGAGGAAAAGGGATGAGACCAAAACGGATAATAGCCAGGGGAATTAGTGGGTTGCCTCGTATGTGCTAACCATAAATCACCTTCCAACTCCTCAACACGATATTGTTCTGCTACGTCTTTAGGATATCCAACACCCTTATACACATGAAGAGAGCTACCAACGCTATACACTCTGCCCTTCTTCTCTTTACCGTTCCACATTATCTCATTTACATTCCTTATAGCCTTCCTAACCTCATTTATATCGCCCAAAGCAATAAGGTTACAATCGCATAGAGTCGAATATTTAGTTAGCAATTCTACATTCTTAACTTCTACACCATACTTGCTAAACATATCCTTCAGCTCACTGGGGTTTCCCTCATAAAACGCTTTAATAACATAATAGTTTCTTTTTTCCAAATTAAATACAGCAAATCCTGCTCCCTTATCACTACCCCTATATCTGACTCTATCTATTGCTCTAACAACTAAATTTCCTTTGACTTTTGGAGAGTTTCTTTTCCTTAAGATTCCAAAAACACCACAACCAGAAGGATAATAGTCAACCATTATAAAGACCCCGCTGGTTTTATTCTAAGTGCTTTCCTTATAGGATAGCTCAAATTGATAGAACGTAATAACTCCCTGTTACCGGTCAAAGTAGATTGGACACTATAAACCCCAGCAGCACCGGCAAGCAAAGCTATTTCCTTTTTCATTCCAGCTATGAGACTGAAGGCTTTCTCTTTCAAATTNCCCTTATTTCCCTCACCTATGGCTTTTTCTAAAATAAAATAAGGCATAATTACAGAATCAGCACCCAACAGAACTAATTTAAAAGCGTCTGCGGAATGTCTGAGTCTACTTGACTTAGCCAAAATGTCATAATGATTTCTAACACCCACTTCCTTTAATTTGGTATCTAAAGCACTAACTACCAATTCTAGATCACTATTTCCACTATCCTCATCAACTATAAACCCTTGAACGCCCATTCCAATAACTTCGTCTATTACGTTCTCATCTGCAGGTATCAGGAGATACGAGTTCTCGTAGATATCACTCTTACTCCACCTAGCAATACCTTTCCCATCACTACTTATGAAGACTTCTGCGTACTTATCGATAGTTTCATAGTCAAAAACTGCTGAAGACAAAGCTAAAGCACTCCAACTAAACGCTTCCTTATACTCTAAAGAGGCTTCAGTGATATCGAAGATTATTGGGAGTGATAGATATATCTCTCCACCTTTAAGGTAAAAGGAAGTATCTACATCTTCCCTATAAGGATCTATTGAAGGTCTGGTAACTTGGGCTCCATCAGATCTAAGCCAATCAATTATTCTGGCGGGTTTCTCTACATCAGGTGGTGCAGTACTACCCATACTGGTTATTACTGGATTGCCCTTATTCATCAATTCGTGCATGTAAGCAATAACTCTCCTATTCCATAATTCTCCCAATTTAGGATTCACTTCATCTTCCGTACCTTCAATTCCTAGAATTTCTAACGTGTCTTTACTCAGGCCATGTCCATAAAGTAACTCTCTTTTACCTCTAAGTTCCTTAATACTATTCAAACCTAAATTATCTAAAATATTAGCTAACTCCATGGAAAATCCATTGATAAAATTAACTAGCATCTTAACGCCGAACTCTACGTCAACTACTCTAGTCCCATCAATCTTGGCAGTTAAACCTGTAGGGCATGAGCCTACATGACACTTATGTACCATTACACAACCCATAGCTATTAAAGCTCCAGTACCAACGCTCACTACGTCAGCGCCTAAAGCAATTAGTTTAGCAGCGTCTGTTGCTGATGAGACCCTACCAGCAGCTATAATAGTAAACTTATCCCTAAGTCCTTCTCTNCTTAAAATATTATCAGCTGAGGCTACAGCTAGCTCTATTGGTATACCAACGTTATCTCTTATTACAACAGGGGTGGCACCAGTTCCCGCTCCATGACCATCTATTATAACNCCATCTGCCCCCATTCTAGCAATACCGGAAACTATGTAAGGGATATAATTAGTTGCAGCTACTTTAACAAAAACCGGCTTTCCCGTTGCTTCTTTTAATGCCTCTATTCTTTGTCCCAGATCCTCGATGGAGTAAATATCGTGATGAGGTGCTGGAGATATAGCATCTATACCAATTGGAATTCTTCTAGTGACAGATATAGGTTCAGTAACTTTATTTCCTGGTAAATGGCCGCCAATTCCAGGCTTAGCCCCTTGACCAATTTTTATGACAACACCCATACCAGCAGTTAAAACTCTAATATCAACACCAAATCTAGCTGACGCCCACTGCACAAAAATTCTCTTATGCTTAGCAACCTCTGGATGTAGGCCACCTTCTCCCGTACCGGCAAGAGTTTCAGTCAAATCAGCCGCAGTAGCAATTGCTATATTGGGATTACCACTTAACGCTCCGTATGACATGTCACCTAGATATAAAGGAGACTTCATGTAAATTCCAGAAAATTTTAGTTCCAGATTAGCCTTGGGGGTTAAAGAAATTGAAGTTGCCTTATCAAGTTTGAATCTAACTTTATCTAATACCCTTAAAGAGTTCATATCTTCATTGAATATTTTATAAGGCTTACCAGTCAAAGAGAGGTACCTAATATGTTCTACCTTCTCAACGGTCCAAAATTCATCATTAAATTGTTTTGGCACTGGCAGATATTTGTTGTATACGAGCAAGCTAACCGCAAGATAACTATAATGAAATATATTATATAACTGTTTATATGAAATAGTATTGTAAAGTATAGTTCCAATTTATCATAACTTATTATCATTTGGCTACCTTACAAGTTCGCAAATGAAACCATATGTTAACAACAATTAAAACTAGTTACTATCTAGTCTATATGATTTATGAATAGTTTTTAATTTTCACTTATAATAATAGAAAGAATTACGTGCATATTCATCAGTATATAAAAAGTATTCTGCGATAAAAAAAAGAGACCTTAATAGTTGTTATTGTATAATACTTTATAGAAATAAACAATTTAACTCCCTAGTGATAAAATTTTCATAGTAGCCTTCAGATAAAAAAGATGTATGCGGCCGCCGGGATTTGAACCCGGGATTACCGGCTTGGGAGGCCGGCGTCCTAATCCAGCCTAGACTACGGCCGCAGTTTTACTAAAAATTGTTTATAAAAAGGTTTATTTTAAGCTTTCTGATTATCAGTTTTTCCAGCGATAATCATCAAATCATTGGACCCTCTCATCATCATATATTATTATGTAATTATATCCAGCAATATATTAAAAAACTCCCTAATATATTATTCCCTTCTGATCGCATCTATTACTGTGAGTTTTGATGCTTTCCATGCTGGATATAATCCCGCAATTAGACTTACAGCAATAGCTACTATTAATGCTATTACTATAGCCTCTACAGAAATTATTGGCTTAAACGAAAGCAACTGACCAGTTGCGCTACCTCCACTAAATGCTGCAAATTTTCCTCTAAAACCGCTTTCACTTATATTGTTAGAAGATTGAGAACTAATTGAAGATAGGATATCTACAAAAGAAGTGCTAATTAAACCAGCAACGATACCAATTAGACCCCCTATTACTCCAATAATACCTGCCTCTGACATAAAAACTAAAAGAACATCTCTTGTAGTTAACCCTAACGTTTTCATTATACCTATCTCTCTTATCCTCTGATATACTCTACTAAGCATTATAGCCATTATTCCCACTGCACCAACAAATAGAGATATTGAAGCAACAGTTATTAATAAAAAGCTAAATCCAGAGGTTATAGTTGACACGGTATTAATTAATTGTTGTACAGTAACTACGTTTAATTGATTACCGTATATGTCTTCAATAATAGTAGCTATGGTATTAACATCATTAACTGACTGAGCTTCTACAATTAATTCGTTATACGAAGTCTTATTTAAGATAGCCATTGCCTCACCCAAAGGTATAAATATTGAAGTTTCGGAATTTGAGAGAGGATTAGCACCAGATGGTGAAAGAATACCAACTACCTCTAAATTTACACTATTCCCTCTAGGAATTTGTATACTTATCTCGCTACCAACTGAGAAATAAACACCCGCTACCGGATTTGCTACTTCTGAACCTATTACAGCTTCTGGTGAAGTTATTGGTGGATACGTTGAACCACTCTCAAGCAGTACCTGCCCTAGTATAGCTGATAGATTGTTAACACCAATTATAGTAACATCTATTGGTTGACCTTCTACATTTATTGTCCCGAAACCACTTACTACTCCATAAACTGCTTCAACGCCAGGTAAGCTCTCTATTGTCGCAACAGTAGCCTGAGTTAATAATGAACCTCTAGATGGTAATATTAAAATTGTTTTAGGACCTAACGACTCTACTTCCGATAGTATTGATTGACCCACACCTTGAGTGAAAGCAACTAGCGTGGTAACACTGGCTACTCCTATAACTACTGAAATTATAGCTAATATTGCTATTATCTTTCTAGAAATTAAACCTTTATATGAAAGCCATAATATATCGAAAAGATTCATTCATTTCCACCTCTTCTCCTTATAAAGATTACTATAATAGCAACAATGACGATTGCAATGAT
>Ga0040890_100053_pt1 | contig 32955 bp, 35 predicted proteins | sample Arccon5D1_EMetaG_FD_55176 | JGI IMG/M metagenome (GOLD analysis project Ga0040890, IMG submission 55176) | Archaeal communities from Yellowstone National Park, Wyoming, USA - Archaeal consortia 3 (5D1_ECH) MetaG | ecosystem: Environmental > Aquatic > Thermal springs > Unclassified ...
AAGAAGGCTACCGGCATAACTATCTCAGCGATAAAGAGGCCTCTCTCCTTTATCGTGGATCATAATCGAGTAGCGCCCGTGAAAGGGGCGTAACCCTCTAGACCTCGGGGAACTCTCGCCCTAAAGGCGGGGAAGAGGTCAGCGTTAGAAGGATCACTAGCACTATTAATTCCCGCCCCATTGCTTCCCTAGGCTTCTCCGTTCCCTTAATCGTTATTCGGCCCCCGCTGGCCATGAATGCCGCCGCCCCAATCACTAGGGACACAACGGCGAATATCCAGACATTGCTTGGATCCAGGCCCGCGCCTATGAATATGGCGAGGGATGCTAGGTATGGGTAAGCCGATCTCCCTATGCTGCCGAATGCCCCATTTATGCCGAGGGCCGCCCCCGCGTTTCCCCCATAAGCCTCCGAGAGCACTGCCGCTCCAGTGGGGTGGTAAAACGTGCTGGCCACCCCCATTAGTATCACGGAGGCGAACATCGTGGGGAGGAAGTAATTGCCGGCGAGGAATGATGCCGCCAATGCGATTAATCCAATGGTCCACAGCATCATGCCTAGCGCCATGCTTCTCAACGCGCTTCCCAGGGCCTTAATCGTGAGGGGAACAAGTGGGCTTGCGAGGGCGCCGAGGAGTCCGAGGAGCGAGTACATTAATCCAATGGTGATGGGGGAGACGTTGTATGGCGGCTTGCTTATTATTGGGAAAATCAGGTAGGGAAGTATGGCTAGGTTCCCATCATTAATGAAGTGGCCAATGGATGTTAAGGCCAACTTCTTAGTGTTATTCACGGGGTCGCCGCGTGGGTTTGGCTTTTAAAAATTAACTCGTTAATTTTTTTGGAGGAAGCAATTATGGGCTTGCCCATGGGTACCCCCAGGACCCGAATGAATGGCCTGCACTTAACCCTCAATAGAAATAATGCATTGTCGTGCCTCCTCCCGGCCTCAATGTAGGCCTCCAGGTTCCCGACGCCCTTCGAGATCACTAGGCCGCTTCCAGCAATGTACCTCTCATATATCTCATCGCTGAGGAACGCGGGCAACCTGTTGCCGGTCTCCACGACCTTGATTCCAGGCAACTTGCTTCTAACGTAGCCAGCGGTGACGTCTGTCTCATACGGGAGGCTCCTGCTGATCACTGTGACATCAACGCTATTGCTGAGCGCCTTAATTAGAGCCGCATCCACGGCGAATTCCCCCGCATTATCGGTCACGTAAACCACGTTGCCTGCGCTGGTTATGTGTCTCAAGTCATCCTCCGCGATCCCCATTAGGATCGGTTCCTCCCTCAGCCTCTCAATCATCTTCTCGGCATCAAATGCGTAATCCTTCATTGGGGCATCCACGGAGTTGGCGGCTGCCGCCATCTTGATCAACTCGGGCAGCGAGGGATTCATTCTAGTTATGGACTTCTCAACGGCCTCCTCCACATTACTCTTTAATTCCAAATATGGATCGCTAACCCCAAGGAGCTTGGTCTCCTCCTCGAAAGTGGCAGCGAATAGCCTTGACCTGCCTAAGCCATAATTCTCCTCAACAGACTTAATGATGCTGATTATATTGCTTGGATCATTGCTCCCGAACTTCTTTAGCTCCATAATCCTCGAGGAGAGCGCGCATAAGGCGCACTCATGTTGGTCGAGGTACCACACTGGTTGCCCCGGGGTTTACTTATTATAAATGTTTTGAGCACATCGACGCATCCACTCCTTGCGAGTCCCGTTAAACCAACGCCGGTGTAGGGACTCGCCTAACTCGGATATGCTTTGCACGAAAAGATTAATAGAGGGGAGGAATTAATTACTGCGTGGATAGTAAGGATGTCAAGTACATAAGGGCGGAGCTGGATGACCTCCTCGCCAGTAATGAGGACGCCATTATGCTCATTGGAAGCAGTGACTGGGGAAGCAATGTATTGCCGATATGGATAGGCATAATGGAGGCATTCAGCATAAAGAAGGCGCTAGGGGAAGCCCAATTCCCGCGCCCCCTAACACAGGACCTAGTGATGGAGGTAATAGAGGCGCTGAGCGGCAGCATTGAGAAGGTAACCATAGATGCATTATTGGGGCACACATATACGGCCACGATTTACCTCAAGGATAGGAACGGCAAGATACATTACATAGATGCGAGGCCAAGCGATGCAGTAGCCATAGCTCTCAGGGCCGATGCGCCAATATTCGTCGCGTCCCACCTATACCAATACACTAAGCCCAAGGACGCCATAATAACGGAACTAGACGCATCAAATATAGACCTAGACATGGAGGAGTAATCACGAAAGATGCCCCACCAACTCAACTACGTTCATTAATTCTTTATATGCATGGGGGAAACCTCGCCATTTATGGCGGGGATGAGGAAAATAACTTCAAAAAGCCCAGCTTACTAGGATGTTTGGTAGCCCGCGTTAAAGGCGGGTACTAACGGCAGGGCGGGAGCCGCCCGCAGCGCCCGTGGAGCTCCGCCCACTACCCGTGACGATGGGCAAGGCGGGGCGGGGAAGCGGGAAGCCCCTTAAGGGCGGGGTAGCTCACCGGAGCCTGGATCCCCATCCTCATAATAAATGATGGCTTTCTTGATTTTCTTATTAATTAGCTTACAAGTGGATTCTATCTATGTGGTGCTTTCTTGAGGATGATGGGGAAAAATCGTTTCCTGGATTTGCCTTGGTACGTGTTGTTAGAGGGGCTCGAAGTACTCTATGTCATTTATGCTTCCCTGTCTCTTTTCGCGCCACTTTGGCTTCACCTTCATGCCTATGCTTGGCCTATCCGTCTTCAAGTAATGGATTAATCCGCCGCTTACGCCCGGGAACTCTATGAATGCCAGGGTCACTGGTTTCTCCAGTTTATTGCCGTTTAAGTCCTCCCTAATTACAGTGAATGTTCTCACTATGCCCATTGGCTCTATCTCAACGGTCTCCGTCACTTGCTGGAAATCGATTGGGCAGAAGCCCTTTGGAGGCATATGAATGGTGCCGCACTTACTGCACTTACCTGCTACTAATTTACCGTTCCTGAGGCCCTCGAGGAACTTGGTTCCAATGGGGCCGGCCGTGTATATGTACTCCTCTATCTCCATTACCTCGCGGAAGTATTTTGTGTCGCTCATGGAATCACCTCGAAGCACTCTATATCCCTTACTGAACCCGTTTTCTCGCTTCTCCACTTCGCCTTAACCCTCTTGCCGAATATCCTCCTGCTCTTCACGTCGTCCTCCGTTGCTCCGCATATGTAATGCATCACGCCTGGATAGAAGGTCTCATCCACGGCGTAATCCCCATAACCCTCCGGTAGATCCAGCTTAATTACTCCAACCACGAGGGGCTTCTCAATTCTTTCCCTAGTGGTCGATATATACGTGAGGACAGCCGTTTGAATGGTTCCCTCATCCCTCACGTAGACCCACTCGCTCAACTCGCGGAAGCAGTGGCTACAGTATATCCTGGGCGGCACGTACACCCTACGGCAGTGACTGCAAACGGTTCCAATTATTCTTCCCCGCCTCAACTCGTCGAGGAACCTGCCTAGAGCTATGCCGGTCGTGTACCTATACTTCGCGCTGGGCTTCGCCGCCTCCTTCACCACGGCCTCGAAGTCCTTCTCGGATAGGGGTGTGCCTAGGTACTTGCTCATTCCCATCACCTCACGTGTTCCTCATCACTATTACCGTCCCAGCCTGCATTAGGTCACCCCAGGCCTGGGCTAGTCCAGTATATACCGGCTTCTTTACTTGTCTCTTACCGGCCTTACCAGAGAGCTGGTAATATATCTCTGCCACCTTCATTAGTCCCGCCGCCGCTATGGGGTTCCCGACCCCCAGTAATCCCCCTGATGGATTGATGGGTAAGTCCCCATCCCTCTGGGTAACTCCCTCCCTCGTCAATCTCGGCGCCTCTCCTCTACCCGCTAATCCAAGTCCCTCCATGTGATGCAGCTCCTTGTAGTCGAACGGGTCATAAACCTCCGCCACATCTATCTCCCGCCTTGGATTATTTATGCCCGCCATCTTGTAAGCCATTTCGCCCGCCCTCCTCACGTAGGCTGGGAACGCGAGTTCCCTATTGGTCCAATGAGTCGTGTCCAGCGTGAAGCCGACGCCATCTATCCACACTGGGTTATCAGTGACGCGCCTAGCCACCTTCTCGCTTGTCAAGACTAGGGCAGCGGCGCCGTCGCTCACGGGGCTAATGTCGAGTTGCTGCACGGGCCACACGAGCGTCTCGCTGCTGAGGACCTTCTCCACCGTTATGTTGGGATCCGGTAACTGGGCGGATGGGTGATCCACGGCATTCCTCTTATTCTTAACCGAGACGAGCGCAATGTCCTCCTTCTTGATGTTGTACTTATTCATGTATCTATGCATCTCCATGGCGAATATCCAGATCAGGTTCGGGTCAAGGGGCTTCTCCACTATGGGGTCCCATATGTAGCGGAAAACGTATTGTGGATGGGGCTTGGCGGCGCTGCTCATCTTCTCCTCCGCCACCACTAGAACTGTGTCGAAGAGGCCGCTGGCCACGTGCCACCACCCCGCTATTGGCGTGAAGACTCCCGTCGCTCCCCCCACGTAGACCCTCATGGTTGGCTTATTAATGCCGCCGGCCCCCTCGCTTAGGTACTCCCCCTTTAGGTGAACCCCATCAAATGCATCCGGGGCGGAGCCAATGACAACTGCATCCACGTCCTTAAGGGTTAATCCAGCATCATCCAGCGCCTGCTTGGCGGCGATCCACGCCAACTCCTTCGGCGTATCCAGCATTCTGCGCCTAAATAGCGTTAATCCAGCCCCAACCACTGCGACGCGCTGCTTGAGTTCAGTATTCATCTTCATAGGCATCACCTCCCCAGAACCACCACTGAACTAGTTGTTGTGGGCACTCCTCTCCATCCATGAATGACGGCGGTCTCCGCTGGGGCTTGATCGCCCCTCAGCGATTCAACGGCGTAGAGCAGTCTCGCCAATCCATGCGCCTCAAGGGGCACGCCCTCCCCCAATGCGCCTCCGCTTGGGTTAATGGGTAACCTGCCCCCAGGCTCGAATGCGCCATCCCTCATGAGCTTCACCGCTTCTCCCCGGGGCGAGAGTCCGAGTGCCTCTATGAATTGAAGCTCCTTGAATGAGTACCTATTATCGATTTCAGCTAATTGAATTGATTTCTGGGGATCATCTATCCCAGCCATCTTATAAGCCATCCGGGCCGCAGTGGCGGCGTGGAGCGGGTACTCCATGTCGTGTAGTTCCCATTGGGATGTCTCTGTGGCCCACCCAACTCCCCTAACCCAGATCGGCGTATCGGTGAATTTACCCGCAGCCTCCTCGCTTGCTAGAACAATGACTATGGCGGCATCAATCAGTGGAGCCACGTCCAGCCTCCTCAGGGGATCCAGGATCTTCTCGCCGCCCAAGTAATCATCCTCCCCAATATTCATTGCGAAGGAGGCCCTGGGATTCTTAATCGCGTTCCTCTTCGCCCTCACTATGTGGGCTAAGTCCTCCTCGGTGGCGCCGGTTCTATGCATGTATAGCCTGGCCTCGAGCGCCGCCAAGGCATGTGGATTCCTCACTCGTAGTGGCGCCATAGTTATTGGATCCATGGACATATTAATTATGTCCCCCAGGGTCTCTATGTCGCTGGGCTTAGCATGTGACTCCACGGCAACGACATCGAATTGCCCGCTCCTTATCATCATGTAGGCCGATGCGAGTCCCTGTAAGCCGTCCCCGGCCACAGTGTAGACGGGCCTCATTGCTCCCCCCAATTGGTCCGGAGCGAATTCATCGGCTATTGAGATGCCCTCCCAAAAGTCTTCCTGTGAACTGACGAATGCATCGATGTCTTTTCGTGGGTCAAGTCCGCCTGCATCCATGTATGCCCTATTGGCGGCCTTATACGTCATTTCCCTGAAGGAGTACGTGGAGGTCTCGGGCTGGAAGCCGAACCAGCCGACGCCTATTATTCCTACTCTAGGCATATACTCGCTGAATATAGATTGTTTTAAAGCATTATGTATCATATCAATTTTACTCTTATAGTAAGACTAGGGATAAATACCAATTAGTCAAATATAAGGGGCTCACCAGGAATATGAAGCCTCGCTCCTCAGGGCGGGGAGGAGTCAGCAGGAATATTTGGGTATCTATTTTATCAGGTATCCTTATATAATTTAATTGAACGGGTAATGCATGCCCACGATAAGGGTCAAGCTAACCCCCACCGAGTACGCCGCGTTGGCGGCTAAGTGCAGCGAGGAGGACCTAATCAACCTAGATGAGTGCATAAATCACCTGCTGGAGGAGAAAATCAAGTCTTTACTATCATACCGGGTTCAATTCATCACGTAGATTCAGCAGCACCATCAGCCCTAATCACAGTTAAGCAAGGAGGAGCCGGCACTTAAAAATTACGCCCAGATCGATTCGCGCAGCCGCACTTGACTAGTGCATTCCTATAATCATCCTCCTCCATCACCATGTAATACGCGTCCTCCCCATCGCTGTAGTAAGACCTTATTTGATCCCTCACCTGGAACCCCAAGTCCCTATAGAGTCCCTGCGCAACGTAATTACTGACCCTGACCTCAAGCACTATTCTATCAATGGAGTCCCCGAGGCTGCACATGGAGGCGCACATCAATTTCCTGCCTAACCCCCGCCCCCTATAATCCTTAATGAGTCCCACCGCCACGACGTGCCCCTGCCGGGGGGCATCAATGCAGGAAATAATGTAGCCAATGGGTTTATCCCCATCATATGCAATGAATGAGAACCGGGAGCAGCTTCTGCAGAGCCAGGAAATGAATGATAATGTGTACTGCTCGCTCGGCTTAAAGATTCGCCGCTCAAGCCCCTCGATCTTATCCATATCCCCCTCGCCGCACTTGACCAGCTTAATCATGAAACCACCAACGCAAAGCCGTAGGGCTCCAATTCAATCTTGCTTATGTCCCCACCCGTAATTAAATCTGTCCCCACAGCGTCCACCGCCATCTGCCTCCCAGAAAAATTACCCACTAACTCAACGAGTCTCCGCCCCCATCGCTTCACCCTAACCACGCCGCTTGCAACTTCAATGCTCCACGCCCTGCGCCTAAGCTCCGGCAGCTCCCTCCTTGCCTCCCTTAACCTCTTAATGAGGCTCAGGGTCTCCAAGTCCCACTCGCCTGGATCCCAAATCATTTGCCTCCTATTATCAGGATCGGGGCCCCCCGGTAATCCAACCTCATCCCCGTAATAAATCATGGGGACCCCAGGCAACGTGAAGACTAGGGCTAAGCCAAGCCTAACTGGTTTGGGATTGCCCTGAGCCACGGTGAGTAGCCGCGGAGTATCGTGGTTATCAATGAAGTTCCACGACGCGTATAGGAAGCCCCTCGGCAGCAACTGCAGCCTCCTCACCTCCCGCTCATTAATGCTGCCCCTCACTGCATTATTAATGAATCTATAAACGGCGAAGTCCGTGACTCCATGCATGCTGCAAACCCATGGATCAGGCTCGCCCCAGACCTCGCCCAGAACATACGCGTCTCTCCTGGCGCTCGTGATTGCTTCCGTGAATTCTCTCCAGAATGAGGGGGGCACGCCGTGAGCCACGTCCAGCCTCCACCCATCAGCGCCGGCCCTCACCCAGTACTCCCCAACATCCTTCACGAGCCTCCTGACGCCCTCGTTGCCGTAATTCAGCCTCGGCATCTTCCTCACGGATAGGAAGGCCTCATAATTGAATTGAGAGGGATCGGCCCTATCCCCATTTATGATGAACCAATCATGAAATGGACTCTTGACGCCCCTCTCCACGACATCCTGAAAAAGGGGATGCATTGAGGACACGTGGTTAAAGACGCCGTCCAGAATCACCCTAATCCCCATGGAGTGAGCCCTATCCATGAATTCCAGGAGCCCAGCGTTGCCGCCGTACTCCTCCTTAACCTTGAAGTAATTCGTGACGTCGTAGCCGTGGTAGGATGGGGATTCCCACACTGGATTCAGGTACACTGCGTCAGCCACATCCGCCACGTGGCTCAACTTATCCCCCAAGTCCTTGAAGTCCCTCATGAAGCTGCTCGGAAACACTTGATAAATAATAGAGTCAAGAACCCATTGCGGAGGCTCCAAGTCGCAGCCCCCCTCCACGCCCGAGGACTCGCGTTCCCACCACCTTAATCCATCCACTTCGCCCAAGTCAAGGTAACCCTCCGGCTCCATGCTCCTCGTCCTAACCCTCTCCAGACCTGCCCCGGGGTCCCGGAATCGCCATGAGGATCCGCTGAATGCCTCCACATCGCTGATCAATTGTAATCTACAAGCATCCCCGAATGTATCTATCTTAACCGTGTCGCTGCAGTCCCCAAGGAACTTGTCCCTCGCGTTAAGCATGAAGGCATAGTAATGATTCCCCTCCCTAATCCTGAACTCCCCCACCCACTCATCCTCGCCGATCCTGCTGAGGGGCGCAGTGCCTGGATGCCATGAAGTGAATGACCCGATCACATACACCGAGCTGGCCTTGGCCTTCACCCTGAACTCCACGGTGGCGTAAATATCATCGCTCCTCTCCCACTTGATTACCCTATGCATTCCTCTCCGGCCATCGCTCGTGGCATTTATAAAGAGATGGGTTGCCGCTCCCCTCCCCGCCTTGAGGGGCGAGGCTCGCGTTCTCCCTCACCTCACTAATACCAGAGACCCCGCCCGTAAGGACGGTGGTTTACCGCCGTGTTTAGGGGATAAAAATAAAAAATACCCGCAACTGCATTGGAGGGCATGAATAGCGTTGAGGATAAGTATGAATGCACTTACGCGTTTCTGGGGGTCTGTAATGATGACATGGATAAGTACAGGCAATTATTGAGCGATGCATTGAGTAGGGCTAGGCGCGAGAGCGGTAGGTTAATAGTTATTTCGGTCCTGTGCCCCAGCATTGATTATAATAAGTACTTATTGACCGCTAATGAGGTGACGGCCAATAATATGGATGCCAGGATAGAGCTTTATGAGGCCAGCGGCGCGGAGGGAGCCATGAAGATATTTAACCTATTGACCCAGAAATGCGTCCCCGTCAAGGTGTATGCGGATATCGACGTGAAGCCGGAGGGGGTGGAGGTAGTTAAGTTGTGATTAAGCTTGCAAGGGCTGACTGCATGATGAGCCGGGCTATGATGATGCGGTGAACACCTTGATAAAGTGCGTCCTCCTCGATTTCTGGAACACCGTGGCGCGCTTCAGGGATGAGGAGCTATTCCTCAAGGAATTAAATGAGCTGGGGATGCAGTTATGCGGTGTTGATTCCCTGGCCGAGGCTTATGAGGAGGTAAGGAAATGCACCAATATATTGAGGAGGGCCAGCATGGTTGAGATAAATATAGATGCCGAGGCCGCGCTAATAAGCCACTATACTGGGTGCTCGCCATCCATGGTTAAGGAGGCCATCACGAGGGCCTTCATAGATAATTCAGTGCCAACGCCCTGCTCCCTAGACGTGATTAGGGACCTCCTATCGGGGGGCTTTGGGGTCGCCATAGTCTCCAATGTGACTCACCGGGCCTTCATCACGGGCTTCATGAAGAAGTTCAAGTATCCCCGCATACCGATAATAAGCAGCGATAGGACTCTACGCAGGAAGCCTCACCCCTACATATTCAGGAGAGCGCTTCGGGTGCTTGGGTGTAGGCCGGGGGAGGCCGTTATGGTGGGGGATGAGGAGAACGATATGGGAGCCGAATCGCTGGGCTTAATCACTGTGGCCGTGGGCGGTAAGGCAAGGGCGCGCCTAGCGATAGAGGACCTATGCGGTCTCCCCGCGGTTTTGAGGAGCATTAATGCATAGCTGACCTCCTCCCCGCCCTAAAGGGGCGAGGCTTTCCGCCCCTTAACCCCCATTTTGGTAAGGAGCGCGGTAAGTCCCGGTAAGGTCGTTTCCCGGAAAAAGTTTATCTTTAAGGGCTTCATTGCTTTGGCATGGGCTTTCGGGCGGTCATATCAACCCAAACCCCCCTCGTGAGGTTCAGGGCATCAATGGAGGACATACTGATCAAGTACGGCGAGTCGGATTGCATTGATGTGGAGTCAATGGATCCAGAGGATTACCAGAAGAGCCCCGGCGGCGTGACGGCCATGGTTGGGCCCATGGTTGCTTCCCTAATGAGGAGCGGGGAATTCTCGGCAGTGCGTTGGGTCTCCTTTAACCCAAGCGCCCCGCCCTGCTTTAGGTATGGTGGGATAGAGAATCACAGCGTCTACATGACGAGCGATAAGGTGCCTCTCTACACTAACTTCAAGGAGTCCCTCTGGAACGAGATTCACGGCATCTCCCGGATGAGGCTTAATAAGGAGGAGTACGAGGCCTTCGCCTCCTTTAATTGGTTAACCGCCGAGAGGCTGATGCAGTTCCTTACCGAGGTGGACCTGTATTGGGTTCATGATTTTCAATTAATGCTGGTCAGCAACATGATTGGTCCATCTGCCCCCGTGGTGTATCAGTGGCACATACCATTCGTGCCATCCTTGATGCAGCCCCTCATGGCTAGATTCATACTGAAGAACATGGAGACCGCGGACTCCCTGATAGTTAGCACCAGGAGGGAAATGGAGGGACTCACTAGGCTTGGGTACCATGGCCGCGCCTTCCAGCTCTATCCCTGGATAGATGAGTCGCAGCACGTTGTGTCCCCGGGGGCAGTTGAGGAGGCCCTTGCCAAGTATGGACTGGAGGGTAAGGAGATAATTCTCCTCGTGGCCAGGATGGATCCCATAAAGCGGCAGGACATAGCGATTCAGGCATTCGGTAAGGTGGCTAAGGAGAGGAGGGACCTTGTCCTGGTCCTCGTTGGGGACGGCAGCTTCACCAGCTCCGGGCTTGGCCACAGCAAGGGCGCGGCTTGGAGGAGTAAGTTATTGGGGATGGTGCGGGAACTGGGCCTTGAGGATAGGGTTAAAATGCTTGGATTCGTGGATGATAAGCGATTAGCGGCGCTATATGAGGCGAGTCGCCTAGTTATATTGCCCTCCCAACTCGAGGGCTTCGGCATAACCACCCTTGAGGCTTGGATACACGGTAAGCCAGTGATAGTGAGCAGTGGAGCCGGGTCATCCGAGCTAGTGGCGAATGGAGTGAATGGATTCGTGTTCAGGGCCAATGATGTGGAGGACTTGGCTGGGAGAATGATGGATGCGCTTAAAATGGATGGCGACTCCATGGGGAGAAACGGGAGGCAAATAGCCATGATGAACACCATGGATAAGGCCATGAATAGATTAAAGGAGATATTCAGGGAAACAATAGAGGCATCGAGCCCCGGCTCCGAGCAATGATAAAACTAACGACAAACCTCGCCATTCAGGGCGGGGAGGAGGTCAGCCTCCATCAGAGTCCCTGAACGGCTTCATTCAGGGATGCCCGCGCCTATTTGGTGCTAGGAGGGGCCCCAGGAGCGTCGTTGCCATTATCATTAGCACTGTTTCGCTATAGAGCTGGGGAGTTATTATTCCCATGCTGTACCCCGTGGCCGCTATCACGAGTCCAACCTCTCCCCTGGGAATCATCATTGCCCCAATCAGCGCCGAGTCCCTTGGCTTCCTCGTGAATGGTAGGGAGAACATCATTGCGCCAAGCGCCTTAGTGGCGACGGCTATTGATGTGACTATTAGGACGCCTAAATCAATGCTTGGATTCAGGAATTCCTGGAGCGGAACCTCGGCTCCAAGAGTGGCGAAGAATAGGGGCCCCAGGCTGGACTCCAGCGTTTGGGAGAAGGAGCGAGCCCTCTCCTTTACCAGGGACTCCCCCACGGAGATGCCGGCGAGGTAGGCGCCGACGACTGGGGATAATCCAACCATGACTGAGATGCCGCTCATTGCGAACGCGGCCGCGAGCGATGATGACTCTATTAACTCCGGCCTCTTTATTGCATTCATTGCTCTAGGTATTATCATTAGGGAGGCCACGAGCATCGCCGTCCACACCGCAACGAGGGCCACGGCCGTCTCTATTGCTAGTCTTATGCTGACGTGGCTAGCGGTTGCCAGGGTGAGAACCACGGCGAGGGAAACTATGCCCACCACGTCATCGAGCACCACGGCGTTATATATTAATTCCCACACGTTCCTGTTCTCCACGTTATCCAGGAGCTTAACCACAACAGCAGTGCTCGTCGCCATGAAGGTTGCGCCGAGGAGCATCGCGGCCTTAATGTCGTGGATCTCCATGAAGTAATAGTAATAGGCCGCCATGAATGGCACGGCGGCTCCCCCCACCGCAACGACGAGGCCCTTACCCCCGCTCCTCCTAAGCGGCGCGAAGCCTTCCCCGACTCCGGACGAGAAGATGAGGAATATGAGGGCTATGTCGGATATGGCTAGGACATAATCATTTATATCGATTAGGTTGAATCCAATGAATCTGTAGAGCAATGTATTGATTAGGAGGCCGGCCGCGTATGGACCCATTATCATTCCCCCAAGGATCTCCCCCACTATGTGGTTAATCCCAATGCGCTCGAATGCGACGCCGATGATCTTTGAGACGGAGACCAGCATCCCCACGGTTATTAATGCGTAGTAGACGTCGCTCACGGCCCATTCAGTTGGCCTTATTTATTAAATGTTTTGGCATCAATGCGCTCTCCTCACCACGCGCCTCCGGGGCACTGGGAGGGGCTTCGCGGAGTACCTTATGTTCCTGGTGTCGAGGACCGTGAACGGCGCTCCACAGTAAGGGCAGCGCGGACCTATTCTCTGCAGCAGTATTTGAAGAAGCTCGGGCGGGGTCCTCAATTTCCTGAATACCGCAATGTCGTGGCCGCAGTGCTGGCAGTAAACTATTATGGCCATAGCCTTAACTCCATGCGTCATGTATATAAATGTAAGCCTTAAGAATATTGGGTAATATTATGAGAATTGAGGCCGGGGTAACCCGTCCGCTTCATTGCTCCCGTCTTCGACGGGCCTCTGTGGAGGTTACCTCTTGCCTCTCGCTTCGCAGGAATTAATAAGTTTTACCCCCATTGATGGGCGTCCTCCACCCCTTGAGGGAGTTGCTTTATGGGGATGATGGGAACATCATTCGGTGAAGGGCTTCCCCTCTTTTTCTCTTTTCTTCGCGGTAATGCTTAAATACCCTATATAGATGCATGGGCTCGGTGGGATAATTGCAATACTTGATGTGATTGGCGTCTCTTTTAATTATAGGACAGAGAAGGGGGTGTTGCCCGTCCTCAGCAATGTATCGTTTGAGGCGGGCGAGAATCAATTCGTCTCCATAATAGCCCCCTCGGGAACCGGCAAGACGACTCTCCTCAAGATAATAAGCGGCCTCGTTAAGCCCGATAAGGGTAAGATTCTCCTAAGGGGTGAGGAGGTGACTGAGCCGACTCCCCTCATCTCCATGATTTACCAGGACTTCGCCCTATACCCCTGGCTAACCGCCCTTCAGAACGTGGAGTTAGCGCTTCTCCACAAGAAGCTGCCGCGCGAGGAGAGGCGTCGCCGGGCCCAGGCAATGCTTGAGTTAGTTGGGTTGGGGGGATTCGAGGATTACTACCCCAAGGAGATGAGCGGCGGCATGAGGCAGCGCGTCGCCATTGCCAGGGCGCTGGTGGCGAAGCCCTTGGTCCTCTTGATGGATGAGCCATTCGCCAGCCTCGACGCCATAACCGCTGAGGGGTTGAGGAGGGAGGTCCTCGACATAGTGTTCAGCAAGGAGTCCACAGTTAAGTCAGTGATAATGGTTAGCCATAATATCGAGGAGGTGGTGGAGTTATCGGATAAGGTTGTGATTCTGGGGGGAAGGCCCGCCACAGTGGTGTCCCAGGTACCCATTGAATTGCCGAGGCCGCGGAACTCGAGGGACCCCGTCTTTAACGAAGTGGTGGATAGGCTTTACTCCATAATATCCACTACCGTTAAGGAGGCGCGGTGATATGCTTCCCCCCATTCTCCTGATCCTATTGGCGGGGCTCGCCACGCTGGGCCGCGTCTTCGCCATGATTGGCCTCACGATAGTGACTGGGTGGTTCCTGGGGTACTTGGCCGCTAAGAATAGAACTGTTGAATCGATCTTCCTATCCACGACTCAAACCCTGGAGGGGGTTCCCATAGTCACGTTCTTCCCCCTCGTCCTAGCAATATTTCTGGGCCATTTACCTCATGGGATTGGGGTTGAGTTATCGGTTGATTTCCTGGTCTTCACCGGCGTGGCCTGGAATATTTGGGTGGGGCAGTACGAGGCGATAAAGACGATTAGCCAGAACCTGGAGGACGTGGCGAACATGTTTAGCCTCACCTTCATGGAGAAAATGAGGCACCTCTATATACCATCCACAATACCGAGAACTGTGGCTAACGTGGTCACGAGTTTCGCTGTCGGCCTCTTCTACATAACTGTGAGCGAGGTCATAACGGTGGGCACCACGGAGTACTCCGCGTTCGGCATAGGCACGCTCATCTATAATTACACGGAGTCCGGCTTAATTGATATGGCCATTGCCTCCCTAGGGGTCCTCGTGGCACTAGTGGTGGCGGTCACGTACTTCATTCTTTACCCACTCATTGACTGGTCCATGAAGTTCACCTACGACCCACTCCTCACGGCTCCAGCGTCCCGATTGGCGGCGCTGCCCAGCAGGTTGAGGGGGGGAATGGTGAGGGGCGTGAGGAGGTTGAGGAGGGTTCTGCCCGAGAGGCCCTTAACGCCCGCGAGCAGGGCTAGATTAGTGTCCCTGAACTCCAGGCAGAGGGCCTACGGTAGGTTAAGGCCCAGGGTTCCCCGCTACGCCTCGATGATCATAGGCGCGGCCCTGGCCGGGTTATTCATGTACGCGGTTTACCTCGCGTTCACGGGTCCCGCCGCGTTCTCCATGTTTAGCGACTTGAGGAGCCACCTGGATCTCTACCTATACTTGCTGGGGCTGGATTACTTGAGGGTCCTCATAGTCACCGTAGCCTCCCTGGCAACGGCAATAGTTGCGGCGTACGTGATGGCTGTGAAGAGGAGCGCCGAATCCATCTTAATCTATGTCCTCGAGACCCTTGCCTCGATACCTGCCCCCTCATATATCCCCCTCATTGCCACTCCATTCGTGACCGCCGTGGCTAGGTTCCTGGGCTTCGATGGAGCCCTCGAGTCCCTGGCTTTAGTGACTGCCTACCTAAGCACGGTGTGGTATATACTATACAATACTTACATTGGGGTCAAGTCAATACCGAGGGAGCTATGGGAACTCAGCGCAACGTATAGATTCACCATTCTACAGAAGATGAGGTACCTCGTCCTCCCAGGGGCATTCCCCGCAATGGTGACGGGGCTCGCAAGCACCGTGGGAAGCACGTGGGGCGGGCTCCAGTTGGCGGAGTACATTCAATTGGGGAATAAGTACTACATGGTGAACGGCATATCCGGATTAATGGATTACTACGTCTCCACGGGCAACGTGGCTGGACTAAACGCCACCTCGCTCCTCCTCGCAATCACCATAGTGGCCCTAAGCGTGGGGCTATGGAGAACATTATTCAGCTACTCCAGGAGGCGCTTCAGGATGGAAGGTGCATTCAAAATGTGACCCCCTCCCCTGAAGGGCGAGATCCTCCATTCGTTTTATGAAGGCCCGACCCCCTTGTGCTGGACTATATTGAAGGGGGTAGCCCAAGCATGTCGAGGATTCTGGTTCGCTCCATTCTTTGGGGACACATGGATGAATCGATTTAGTACCTATATATCTTTACCCCCTTGCCCTTAGCGTAAGCCTCTACCTCCCCGCCTATGTATGAGCCCGTTAGAATAGGCACGGTGGGTTTATTCAGGTTTCGCTGCACCACCTCGGCCTTAGCGAGGAGGGCGCCCACGTCATTAATGGTGGGCCTTACCTTAACCTCCACAACATACACCGCCCTATCCGTCGTCACCAATAAGTCTATTTCCACGCCGTCTAAGTTAATATTCCTGACGCGTTGCTCCACGGTTTCTCCCCTGGCCTTCACCTCATCCTTCAAGTCCTCCAAAACATAGCGGCTATATTGGCTCTCCACGGATGCGCCCAACTCAAGCTCTATCCTGGAGAACCGCTTCATAGCCTCTTCCCATTTCTTGTCGTTTTCTTCCCATCTCTTGAAGTTCTCTTCCCATTTCTTGTCGTTCTCTATCCATCTTTTCTCGTTCATTTCCCATTTCTTGTCGTTTTCTTCCCATCTTTTCTCGTTCATTTCCCATTTCTTGTCGTTTTCTTCCCATTTCTTGTCGTTGTCCTCCAGCCTCTTCTCCTCCACATCCACTAATTTATTGAAATCCTCCCTGAGTCTCTTCAGCTCGTTGAGGATGGAATCAAGCCCCAGCAATCCTGCTACTGCCATCCTAAAGGTCTCATCCTCCCTAAGCAGCTTTATGAATTCATCCCTGAGAGAGGCAGACACAATATATCGCCTTTAATTATATATTTAAATCTTCCCCGACGTCGTTGCCGTGGCCTTGATAAAACTAACGACAAACCTCGCACTTTAGGGCGAGGAGGAGGTCAGTAAGCCATGGATTTAATATGGAGGGTTGCAATGGGAGCCCATGAAATCAAATGGTTTCTCCATTAGAAATCTTTCCACAATTTTCGCGGATGCCCGGCCCCTTCCCCGCCTTGAGGGCTCCCGAGGGATTACCTTATGGGCGCCGCTCGATTATGGCTCACAATGAAGGAGAGCGGTTTCTTAGCCGAAATTAACGTTAATCTTCCGGAGGACGTTCAGTGTCCCGCTCAGGTCGGGGATGCCCCAAGGGGCAACGAGCCGCCACCTCTGAGTCTTAGACTTTTTTACCGGAGACGTCCATTAGGGCAGGGGTAGTTTGCGGTTTTCTCCATCGTTAAGTTCATCGATTGTGGGTCGCAATATTTATATATGCGTTACCAATTATTGGACACGCATGCAAAGAAACAAAATCGTATCGGCAATGCGACTCCTCAATACAATACAGCAATTCAGTTTGAGAACTGGGAGGGATCCATATACCCGTGAGCTTCTTGCCTTGTTGGGGTCGTGGGGGTATGGGGAGGGCGTTCTCCGCTTCGTGGAGGAGATGGGGCTCGTGGAGAGGTATAGGGGTAATTGCAGCGCAGGCACTAGGAGGAAGTGCCTCTTCAATAGGTTGACGGAGAAGGGGTTGGAATACATGACTCACGCGGGGGTAATGATGAATCTATTGGCTCCAAGGAATCGGGAAGCATTGCCCCACTAACCGGAAGCGCATTTACCCGTGGCATGGCTCTCTGGAGGCCCATCTTTTCCCAACCCCATTAGGGAGGGGCAGTTTACGATAGTGGATGTATGATGCCTCCTTGGGGTTAGTCATTAATCCATATAGCTTGCCGCCGATCCCGACCCGAGGGGGCGAGGTCTTCGATCTTATGTAGGCGGTGAGCATTTATTTCCACGGTTTGCTCCCTTTCCCGTGTATATACTCTCGACCTCCTCCAACAGCGGGAAAACGGTGATAGTTACGGCGATCGTTCATGCCCTATCCAAGAGGGCTAGGGTATCCCCCTTCAAGGCCCAGAACATGTCCCTCAATAGTTACCCTGCGGTGGATGGTGGGGAGGTCGCGGTGGCTCAAGCGATGCAGGCCTACGCGGCTGGGGTGGAGCCCGTGACCGCCATGAATCCCATACTGCTGAAGCCGCTTAGCGATGATAGGAGCGAGGTAATAGTTAGGGGCCGCCCCTTTTCCATTAATGGCTTCAGGGAGTACTCCTCCTCAATCCTGGATAAGTGGCGCATAGTGAGGGAGGCAATTGATGAGTTGAGGAGTGGGTTCGATCTAATTGTTGGGGAGGGGGCGGGGTCCGCCTTTGAGCCTAATATAAGGGACGTAACTAACTTCAGGGCGGCTGAGTACTTGGGCGGGGACGTGTATGTGGTGCTGGACATAGATAGGGGCGGCGCATTTACCTCGGCCCTGGGCCTCATGGAGTCCATACCGCCGCGTTGGCGAAGGCTCGTGAAGGGCTTCATCATAAATAGGTTCAGGGGGGATGAGTCCCTCCTCGAGGGCGCCGTTAAGTGGTTAATGGAGAGGACGGGCAAGAGGGTGGTGGGGGTCATTCCCTGGATGGATATGAGTCGCCTCTGGCCTGAGGACTCGGAGTCAATGATGGGCTTCGGGTCGGGGCCCCTCGACGTGGCGGTGATCGCTTATCCATGGATATCCAACTTCAATGAGTTTCAAGCATTAACGCTGGAGCCGGATGTAAGCGTTAGATTCGTGAGGAGCGGGGCATTGGGTGAACCTGATCTAGTTGTGCTTCCCGGGTCGAGGAATGTGCCTGCATCGCTTGAGTGGTTGAGGAGGACCGGACTCGAGTCGAGGCTGCGGCGACTCATTGGTTCCACCCCTATTCTGGGCGTCTGCGGCGGTTTTCAATTGATGGCGAGCAAGATAAGTGACCCCCATGGAGTGGAGGGGGGCTCCCCGGGTCACTATAGGGGCCTGGGGCTGGGCGACTTCGAGGTGGCGTATGGATTGGATAAGGTGGTGAGCAGAAGCGTTGCTCGACTTCTTCATCCAGAGGAATTGGTATTCACTGGGTACGAGATACATAGGGGCCATGTGACTTACGGCTCCTCGTCCCCCGCCTCGATAATACTGGAGAGGAATGGCGTGTCGGCGATGGTCATGGATGGGATTTGGGACGAGGAGCTTGGAGTAATGGGCACGCACCTGCATGGGGCGCTGGGGGACCCGGGGTTTAGGGAGTTGATCCTCAATGAGGCGAGGAGGCGCCGGGGGCTCCCGTCCCGTCGATCCCAGGGGGGATTAATCGATGCCTTGCTGGCGGGCGTGAAGACAATAAGTGAGGCCGTGTGGAGTCGCCTAGATATTCCCCATCCAACATGATGAAAGCGGCGAGAAGCCTCATTGGGCTGGAATGATCGGCGCCTCATGGGTTCGCCGTTTGTCCGGAGCTGGTTCTTTGGCCAATGCTTAAAATTATGGATTCCCCGCTTTGTTTTATGGATTTGCTCGGCTTGATTTTCGTGGCCGTCTTCCTCGCTTCTTTGGGGATTGGCAGGGCGATTCCACGCCTCTCCTCGGCGTTTGGCAGGGCGATGTTGCCCATAGTGATCGTCCTGGTCTTCACGATAAGCATGTGGGGTGGAAATACCGTTAAGACCATTCAAAGCATTGGCTTCCTCCTCTACTCATCCCTGGCCTACGCCTTCTCCACAATGTTCCTGGGCTACGCGTTGGGCCTATTCCTCGATGGCGGAGGCGGCCCAAGGAGCGGAGCTAGGCGGGGAGGCCCATCTGGGTTAAGCATAATTTTCCCCCTGGATCTGGTCGCGGGATGGGCCGTGGGGCTATTGGTGGAGTTGCCGCGCCCCGCCCTGCTGATAACGGGGGAGCTCTATGTGTTGGCCGGCGTGGTTGGGTTGAGCCTGGGCAATGAGTTGGGGAGGGGGGTCTTGGCGGCGGGGCTTAATGGGGTTAAGGCAGTGGCCTACGCGGCGATCGGCTCGGTTCTGGCGGGCCTCCTCCTGTCCCCGCTTCTGCGCGTCTCCCTTAAGGTGTCCCTCGCCATTGCGCTTGGCTTTGGGTGGTATACCTTTGATGGTCCAACCGTGGCCGCGTATGCCGGTCCTTACCTGGGCGTCCTGGCCTTCCTGGCCAACTTCTTTCGGGAACAATTGACCTTCATCTTGGTGCCCTTCCTCTCGGGGAGCCCAGCCGCGCTCATAAGCATGGGGGGCGCCACCACGATGGATGACACGCTTCCCCTATACGCATCGATACTGGGGAGGCAGCACTCCATCACGGCCATGGTTAATGGCTTGCTCCTCACCCTCCTGGTGCCCGTTATTGTCCCCTTAATTCTATCCCTATGATGAGCCGGGGGCTTGGGCGAGCCGCCTCAAGGCGGGGTCAGCAACCTAATTATCCCCTCGCCCGCATCATCCACGTATGGTTGGGTTTTTGCCGGTTTGAGGATCATTGGGCAAAACGCAATAAATATATCCCCCTCAACTCGATTCGCTCCCATGGTTATGCCCCTCCGCGGTTATTGCTTAAATGGGTCCAGGGTGGAGAGAAGTGGCTAATGATGTCGGTTTATCCCTGCTGGTCATAGGGATCGGCTTGGTCATCATAGCCACGCTAGCCTTTGGTTCCATCGCCATCCTGGTTCTGGGGATTTCCATAGCTGCGTCCGGCCTAGTTGCAACGTGGGGAACCGGCGATAGCGACTTGTTGATGAGGCTCTCCCAATCATCTTGGATCGATATATCCATGCTGCTCGAGGGGCTGGGGATAGCGTCTCAAGCCATATACTTGCCCAGCAGGTACACCGAGGCGGGGGAGCCCGTTGCATTGATTCCCATGAGCGGAGCGAGGGGTCGCTTGCCTAAGCTGCCCCGCGGCATAACGGTTAGGTACGGGGATAGGCCCCAGGACTCTGGACTGGTATTGATTACCCTGGGCACCGCCGCCGTCAAGTCGTGTAGGGATCGAGGCGCATTGAAGGAGGACCCGGAATCCGCCCTACAGGATTGCCTAATTAGCTTTCTGTCCTTAGTTAAGTCCGCCCGCCTCTCCATGGGCGTTGGAACCATTAATTTATCGTTGACTCCCCTTCGGGATTTTCAACCCTACGAGGAGAACTCCGCGGTCGCCGCCGTGCTGGGCNCCCCCCTCGCATCCATTTCCGCCGCGATCTTGGCGGAGGCCCTTGACCGCCCCCTCGCAATTGCCGGGGAAAGCATCAGGGGCAGGGATAGGCTCATCACGTTGAGGGAGGTGGAGATCGATGTGGCTTAGGGATGCATTAATCATTCAATTATTATCTTACGGATTCGCGTACGCCATGTTTGCCCACCTAGGCGTAAACGACCTGGGCATATACGTTGTGTCGTTCACGTTGATATACATAACCACGATGCTCCTCGCGGAGCCGCTGCCGCCACGCCTTGCTCGCATTAATTTGATAATCACCGCGATACTATTATCCATATCCGCGCTATTCATAGCTAGGCGCATAATCGTGTTAATGGGGGGAGGCGCATAGCGATGCGGAGCATATACATGGCCGCGGCTCTCCTGCTAGCCATGCTGATCGCGATGTACTTGCCCCATTTATTCGGGGGCGAAGGCACCAATGCAATTAATCCAGTTCTCATCAACTCATCGTTCTTATCCCCCTCGCTCCTATCATCATCGGCCGCCGGACTCAATGGACTCAATGTTCCCCTCGCCCTGCAATTCGTGGGGGGCCTCAATAAGTCGCTAACCGGATTACGGAACTTGAGGACTGAGCTGGACAATTTAAATGAGACCCTTGCCCTGATTCGATCGTACTACAGCAATGCGTTGAGCATGGAGACCATCAATTACAGCGAGGCCAGGCTCTGGGCGAGTCGGGGCCTGGATTTAGTTCCAACGGCTTATGGGACATGGCTCAATGCCTCCCGCGAATTGGCGAAGTACGACCCATCCCTCAGCAATGTGATTAATGCAATTAACGAGAGTTTATCGCAGCAGCTAAGCGCAGTGAATCAAACATTGATGGAAATATTGAGAAATAAGCCCGCCTCGATAGCCCCCTACTCCCCCTCCCTGCTCCAAGTGAATGCCCCGCGGCTAGTTAAGTGGGGCGACCCAATCGTGATTAATGGATCGTTGAGCGGACCACCCCATAGGCCGCTCACGATAATCATCGGGAACACGACGATGGGAATCGCGACGGGCGCGAATGGATCGTTCAGTTCGGTTATTAGCACCGATTCCCTGGCGCCCGGCAACTACTCCCTCCTCCTCTATGCCCCGCCATACATGGGCAACGCCCCAACCAGCGCCGAGGTGAATGTAACCGTAGTCGGGGAACCCGTGCACCTAGCGATAAGCGCCGGAACCGCGGTGGCGGGCTCCACGCTGAGCATAAGGGGAACCATAACCCCCTGGATCCCCGGCAACTCCACGCTGTTGGTGTCAATTGATGGGATCAATGAAACGATGACCATCAACTCCCCCACAATAGATGCGGCGATTCCAATCCCAGTAACCGTGGGAACCGGGCGCCACGTCCTCACCGTCACATTATTGCCGCGGCTACCCATGGCGAGCGCCTCCAGCAGCGTCGTCATAACCATCCTTAACCCGCTTCAATTATCGCTTCCGCCAATTATAACCGCGGGAGTCGCTGCCCTAGCGCTTCTGGGATCGAGGAGGAGGCCGGCCACGGGCGGCGGGGGAGCGGGGGCGAGCGAGGTCGAGGCCCGCATATTATCGGCTACAATGGGGAGAACCCTGGGGGAGGGGGCCCGCCAAGTCGTTCACGCATTGGCCGAGGCCATATATGCGGTGGGCAATGAGGTCGGCCACAAATTAATGCCCAACCAAACGCTGAGGGAGTACTTCGCTCAAGTGGGTCCCAAGATGGATCCGGATAGGAGGGATGCCCTGTGGAGGCTGATCACGTTAACGGAGCCAGTGCTCTACTTCACGCATGAGCCTCGGGAGGAGGAGTTGATCGAGGCGAGGGAATTGCTGCGGAGGGTGATCCACAGTTGAGGCTCCTCCTTGTCTTCACGGCAGCGATCACCATCATGGCGGTGATGTCTGGTCTACTGCTCGCCCCATCCAGCACGCCTTATGGCCCCCATAACCCATCCTGGAACGGCTACTCGACGGCATCATCGATGTGCCTGAAACCCGTGTACTCCTTGCCGAGCGGGGGAGTGAATACCTTATTCGTTATTCCGGCGATGGGCGTATCGAGGGCTGAGGCAACGTACCTAGCCGGATTCGTCAAGGGAGGCGGTAGACTGGTCATATTGAGCAACGGTTACCCGGCCAGCAATGAGTTGCTGTCATACATGGGCATAAACGCGAGCTTCACAAATGCCACGATCATTGACCCGGCGTTCAACGCCATGAATCAATACCTCCCCATCGCCGTTATGCTCAATAATCCGGTGATCGCCGCGAACGCCTCATTCATTGCATTGAATAACGCGACGGCGCTCAGGATCAACTCCAGCTTCATCCCCATGGCAGTGACAAGCCCATCCAGCAATTCAAGCCTTGGCCCCGGCCCGCTTCCCGTCGCCGCCGGGCTTCCATATGGGAAAGGATACGTAATATTGATATCTAGTCCGGCGATCTTCATGAACTCCATGATAGGCGAGTACGGCAATGCGAGGCTCCTCAAGTCCCTATGCATCGGATCCACCGCCTTCCTCGCCGCCAACTTGCCGAGCCGCTCGCCGCCCCACCTAGTTAGGGTAGCGGTTTACGGCCTCTGGAGCCTCCTATCCGCGTTCCCCATCAATTACTTGGCGTCGCTTGCCCCATTGATCATTGCGATACTGTTAAATTGGGTTAAATCCAACCGATCCACGTGAAGAATTGGAGCAACGATATCAATGCCGTTTGGGGATCCATATCCAAGGNATTTCTGGGCGGCGACGAATTGATACAGAGCCTCCTCGCGACGTTTCTGGCCGGCGGACATGCCTTGCTGATCGGGCCCGTTGGGTCCGGCAAGACTACCCTAGCCAAGGCGCTTGCCCATGCAGTGGGCGGCACATATAAGAGGGTGCAGGTGACCAACGAGACGCTTCCCTCCGACATAATTGGGTTCTCCGTGTATTTGAGGGACGGCGACACTCGAGTGGTGAAGGGCCCCATATTCAGCAACATAGTTTTGCTGGACGAGTTGAATAGGGCCCCTCCTCGAACGCTCTCCGCGCTGCTCGAGGCAATGCAGGAGAGGCAGGGAACGATTGATGGGGCCCCCCTCCAGCTCCCGGATCCACACATAGTCGTTGCCACAATGAATGTGGCTGAGGTCGAGTTGGGCTTCACTTCCCAATTGCCCGTGGCCGTGCTGGATAGATTCACGTCCAGCATTAGGGTTAATTACGTTGCCGAGGAAACGGAGAGACTGGGGTTGAGGAGCATCGATGAGATAGATAATGAGTTGGCCAAGCCCAATCCCGCGATCAGGATCGAGGACTCGGGGAAATTAATTGAGGCAGTTAAGGGGGTCTACGTCAGCGATGACTTGGTCAGGTACATTTTCGATATAGTTAGGCTTCTGCGTGGCGATGCTCGCCTAATGATTAAGCTGAGCACCAGGGCGCCCATAAGCATCTATAAATTGGCCAGGGCATTCGCATTCCTGGGGGGGAGGAATTACGCGATACCGGACGACGTTAAGGCAGCGGCGCGGCTGGCGTTGCCCCATAGATTGATCATTAGGCCCGAGTATGGGGAGGCCGTGGATCCAATCAATATGGTGGAGGATGCCCTAAATCAAGTTAAGGTTCCGGTGCTGGTTCAGTGAATTCGACGCGCCTCCTCGCGTTGATTCGGAAGGTTTTGCCGGCCATCTATATAGCCCTAAATATCGGGCACCCCATTGCCTACGCCTACTCGGCCGCATTAATAGTCCTCGAGCTGCTTTCCTGGAGGGGAAGGGACGCCGCGCTGGCCATGCTTCACATGGGCGCGTTGATCCTCTCCCCCTGGCCCATAAACCTGGCCCTCTCCATAATTCTCGTGCCGGTGCTCGACGCATCGATTAAGTCATGCAGTTTAGGCCCATGGTGGACCTACGCCGCTCCATTAATGGCCTCATCAATATTATCCCTGGCCCTCCTGGGCCCCGGCCCAGCCCTCTCCCTCCTCGTCATCATCATCTACGTCACGGCCACGGCATTCCTGACCTGGGCCAGATTCATGACGCTCCACATAACCCTCAGTACCCCCGGGGAAGTAAGGGCGGTGGCCGGCGAGTGGAGGAGTTACTCATTATCATTATCCTCAGTCCCCAAGTCATCGCTGCGCGTCCTCATTGAGCCGCCTCCGGAGATCAGGCTGGAGAGAAACACTGCCTCGCTTGGGGGTGACACGATTAGGGCGAGGCTCCTCTACTCCCTGGGCGGCGTCAAGACGCCCCTCATTAGGCTAAGGCTCATCGACGAGAGGCGATTGATAAGCGCGGCGAGGATCGTTAGGCACCCGCCGATAATCGTCAAGTCGAGGACGCAGCAAGCAATTGAGTGGGGGCGGGAATTATTGTCCACGGCATCGGCCGGAGGCGCTGGGGACATCATGGAGGTGAGGGAATTCGTTCCGGGCGACCCGGTTAGGAGGATTCACTGGAAGAAGAGCCTTAAGCTGGATAAGTACGTGATCAAGCTCATGGAGAGCGAGTCGAGCTTCACGCTGGCGGTGCTGGCGTACGCATCAAGCGAGGGGATTGCGGATAAGCTGGGCGCCGCCGCTGCCCTACTGTTGGCGCATGCATTGAAGAGGGGAGGCGCGGAGCTCGTCATAATCGATAGGAACTTGGCAGTCAAGCGATTAATTGATCCGAGTTATGAGGAGGCGGTGAATGAGGTGATGAAGTCGATAAGCGTCCTCGGCGTGAGGACCATGAATTGGATCGATAATGCCGGCGTCCTGAGGAGATTGCTTCCTCGGCGTCCCCCCATTGAGAATGGATCCAGGGTGGTGCTGATTGGGGAGGATGTATGGGTCAGGGCAATGTGCTCGAGCAATTATAAATGCATAAAGATACGCTAATGCTTGACCCCCTCCCCATCCTTAAGGGCGAGCCCCTCAATCTTTTGTGAACCACGAAATTGCTCGCCTCAGCATGGGCGGAACTTGGTTCACGGCGCTTCTGGGAAGGGGTTTCACCAATAGTAGAAGCAATATGAGGGCTGCCCCGGCGATCAATTGGGGAAGGGGCCAATCAAGGTACTTAACGTAGATAATTGCGCCAATCATGGGGAGCAGCGTCGATGTGGCGAGCGTGAACCACATGCGGGGGCTCCACGGCCTATTGTTCAGCCAATAAAGGATGGCGGTGGCCAGGAACCCAACGTATGAGGCAAAGACGGCGGCGTAAAGATCCATGCCCCTCGCCATTATGAATAAGGCGATGGAAATCGATACCCCGACGGCGGCACGCTGAACTGCGCTCCACCCCCTCCCCATAACCCAGTAATACGTCATGTACACGACGTCTAGGGCGGTTAGGGGGGATAGGCCGAAGAGGAGGGCGGCGTATGGGATGGCGGCGGCATAATCGCCATTGAGGACGTGGATCATGGGAAGCAGCGGAAGCGCGGCTATGGCGGCAATGGATAGGAGCCCGGCCACCGCGATGGCGGCCATGGAGTACTCCATGGCGATTCCGCCTACATCTCCGTCCAGCGCCTTCGAGTGGGCTGCCGTGGATCCGAAGACATTGCCCACCGCTTGGCTGAAGTAAACCACGGCCCCAACCATTACCGTGGATATGCCGAAGAGGGCCGAGTATTGGGGCCCTAGATACACATACACGAGATAGCTCAATACGTTGGATCCAATCCCATTTAGGTAAGTAGCTAGCCAGAACTGGAAGCCGCTGTTCAGGAACCGCCTTATTCCACGCCTCAACACGATTAATCCCAACTTGATGCCCGGAATCAGCCTCACATTATACGAAAAATAGGACAGCGTCGTCGCCGCATTAAATAGCGAGGCAATGGCTATTGCATACACATTGTGCATGATTATTATCAATGCGATTTCCGATAACCTATAGGCGAGGCTCCCCAGCGTCAATCCCTTTCCCTGCGTCGCGGTTCTCCGGGTCAACCACAAGTAGAACCCCATTGAGTTGGCGATAGCGTTTAATAGGTTTGAGGATATAAGTATATACAAGATCGGCATAAGCGAATCCGGTATCTTCTGTGCCTCCAGGAGGGGTATGGCCGCCAACAATGCGATGCCGTTTGCCATCGCTATGGCGAGCGAGAGGGCGGTCATGGCTGAGTAGTATGGGGTGATATCGAGGCCCTTGGCGTGCGACTCTGCCCCCTCCCTCGCTATGGCATTATCGATGCCAAGCGATGGGAAGAATAGCCCCACTATGCCCGTGAAGGCAAAGATGGCATTATAGTACCCGTATTGGATGATTGGCACGAACCTGGTTAGCACGATCACGTAGATCACGGCGAAGCCATAATTCACCAGCGTGTTGGCGTAGTTAAAGAGTATCCCCATCATTGCCGTCTCGTTAGGCTTCGCCCTCATTCGATCCACAATCGAATGAACCCTTTTAAAGCATTAATGATTGCCAATGAACTACCCAGCCCTCACGTGGCTTCCCGCTTCCTTGCCTGTAGCGTCTGGCCACGGGTGGAGGACGGATCACGGGCACTACGGGCCGTTCCCTCCCCGATCTCTTGAGCGCGTTCGGGAAAGGGTTGTGGTCGCGGTCTGCGACCCAGTAGTTGGCAGGGGAATGGTCCGCCGAGGTTGAGTCCTCCTTCGCGCGTCCGCACGTGGCACAGGCCTTGGAGGCATATGAGGGTTCGACGAGGACCAGATCTTTGCCGTACTTCTCCACTTGGTACTTGGGAATGGCCTTGGGCTCGTGTAGCAATTGTTGGGCCTCGCCTTACCCTTAGGAGCTTTTGGAGGAAAATCCCACCTGCTCCTATCTCGTTCGAATATTTGTAGCCATCTCCCTAGAATGGCGAGGACACCCCCAACTCTTGGACGGGCTTCGCAAAAACGACGAAACGAGAGGCGCCCTCCGCCCCTCAGGGTGGAGTGGCTCGCGGTTGCCTATTTATCTTTATTATGGTGTATAGTCCTAGCTTTATGAGGGCTCCATCATATACTTCCTGCTTCTCTATTTTGCTGAATGCTCCATTAATCATCATATAGGTTCCATTCTTGCTCGATAGGTCCTTCAATATCATTTCCCCCCTTTCCCCTATTGAGAGCACGGCGTGGTGTCGCGACACGGTCATATCTGGAACCACGACCATGTTGTCCGGGGCGCGGCCTATGGTTATTTCCTCCATTATGTCCGGGTCTATCTCTACCTTAGTGCTCTTTATGGAGTCCAAGGGGATCTCCACGAAGGTTATCACTATCTTGCCCCCCTTCTCCTCCGCCCTCCTCGTCTCATCCCTCAAGTTCTTGGCGTCGATTGTTTCTCCACTGCTCATCCTAAACAATGGGTGTCGCGTGTACCCTTAATTAAAACTTTCCTCCGACTCCCGGGGTTTGGATCGTGGATTTTCACGCAATGTTTTTAAATACATTAGGGTATCCCTAATCATGGATCCCCTCCAGCTCCTCCTAAACCCACCTGCCGGACTAGGCATGGGGGAGATAGCCATGATAAGCTTCCTGCTGGGAATGATGCATGGAGCCACGCCCGACGAGCACACGTGGCCAATAACGTTCAGCTACGCCATAGGCAAGTACAGCACAAAGGGCGGAATGAAGGCCGGCCTTCTCTTCAGCCTAGGCTTTACAATCCAAAGGGCATTCCTCACAACGCTCGGCTACATGGGCCTCGCCTACATATATCAAAAGTATAACCTAGATGGGCCAGTCTATATAATCGTGGGGATAGTGATGGCCATAGCCGGCTCCTACATATTAAGGGGTAGATACATTCATTTGCCAATAGATGAATTGCTGGGAGGCAAGGCCCACCACACGAGGGAAGCATCGAGGCTCCCGCTCCACGAGATCCACGAGAGGGATGTGCCCCTCAAGATGACCATAATCCACGGACTAATAGCCGGCTTCGGCTTCGGCGCCTACGCCACCATAATAACATTCGTGCTGGCTCCCCAAGTCCCCAGCATAATCTATGCCCCCATCCCAGGCATCCTCTTTGGGCTGGGCACAATGGTTATGCAGATGATGTTTGGGGCCGTGTTCGGCAGCATACTTAGGACAAAGCACCTGGGCGAGGAGGATGTGAAGCTCATTGGCAAAATGGCGGCTGGCAGAACGCTATACTATGGCGGTCTGGTATTCACGCTCGCCGGCCTCCTTATAATAGCCTTCCCAACAATAGATGCATGGGCGGTATCAACGGGAATACCAATACCGAACCTAGATGCAGTAAATATCGGACTACTCCTAGTGGTCACGGTGGTGGGCATAATAGGCATATACGGCATAATTAAGAGCTATATGGATGTGAAGAAAATGGAGCAACCAAGGCCAAGCAATGAGTTATCTAGCAATTCATGAGGTTTGTGATCCTTTGTGAGCTACCCCGCCCTTAAGGGGCTTCCCGCTTCCCCGCCCAGCCTGCATCACCACGGGTAGTGGGCGGTCCAATTGGGCCTTTAACGCACTCAACGCTCGTCGGTGTATGCTCTAAACCTAAACCCCACGATGGGCATCAGAAAAATAGGAACATCAAATATTTGTATTTCCCTCATCCCCGCCATAAATTGCGAGGCTTCCCCCATGCTAATCTATGCTTAACCCCAGCATCTACTTTTTCTACTTATCTACTTTTTTCTTTCCGCTCTTCAGGTCTACTTTTTCTACTTATCTACTTTTTTCTACTTTAAACTTTAGGCGCCAGATCTACTTCCCCATAGGAGTATGTGGAGCCACTCCAAAAGTAGAAAAAAGTAGAGAAAGTAGAGAAAGTAGATTTAAGCGCAAACTCATGATAAGTAGAAAAAAGTAGAAAAAAGTAGGGAAAGTAGATCGGGCGCATGTGCCCGCGGCACGCATTTTTTCTACTTTTTTCTACTTCATGTAGCTCTGCGCAAAAAATCGCGTGGGGAAGCGCGGGCTTACTATAGTAGTTTCCCCCAGTCTCCACGTTAAAGTAGAAAAAAGTAGAAAAGTAGAAAAAGTAGACCTGGCGCCAGCCCACGTTAAGCGGGGGGAGGGGGGAAGTAGGAAAAAGATTTTAACGATGCTTAACGAATCTGATTGGGGAGCGGTTATTGTTGATGTTGAGCGCCGGAAAGCAATAGTTACATGCATTGTGGAGCATGTGGATGAGGATCGCGATTAATCCCTAGCTAGCGAAGCCAATTAAGACTCCGAGTTAGGGAACTAATCGCGCTCATCCTACCCATTATCGATATCTCAGTTAATTAAGTAATTCACTAATTCTCCGCACTTCCGCATTTTTTAACAGAGGTTCATGTATAAGTATTAATTGATTAAGGAAAATTATTGGTAGCTATTTCTGTGCTCTGCCCCCGCCGCGCCTCATCACCCACATTATTCCTCTTAGGGAACCCCGGGTGGAGTAATACTGCGTCCACTTAATATCCACCGCACCCGCATCAATGATTTAATTAAAATTAGCTAATATGAATGCTTGCTCTGACTCCCCTCAAGTATGCCATAGACTCCGAAAAATCCACGGTCACGGGTATTACCGTTTGCATCACGCGTGGACCAGAAATAACCGATGTAACGACTCTGCTCCAGCTCCTTCCCCAGCGCGTAATGTCTTGCCCAGTGCCTCCTTCAGGATGTTATATTTCCTTTCTTTACTGGGCCTTCACGCATCGAGGGATATTCATGAATACTCCCGTTCAATTGTTCTCTGTATTTATGCCGCTCAAAATACCCTTATATCCCTTTCTTTGGGTTCAGAATCAATGGGCTTGGGAATGCCCTGGCTAATCATCCAGGCGAAGAACTTATGCAAAGCAAACCCCCCACCACCCACCAAGCGCCCAGCCTCCCTACGCAGCCTCTGCCAAGGGGTATTAGCCTCCTAGCCCAAATTAGTTAACAGGTGAATTGCCTAATATTGGTAACCAATGCCCCGGGCTGGTAGAGTGCCCAGCCTCGAGCCTTAAGGTTATGAGTTGGCTTCATCTCCTTACCGATATGGGCCGCGCCATGCCCAGGGCCTAGGCCATCAATACTATAGGAGTGGCTTCGATGAGTGTGCACGCTCGGCATCCTGAGAGCCCCGGCCTCAATGCTTGGCTCGCATACGGAGCTGTTTAAGTAGGCGTAACTTGGTTACTGGCCTTAGGGCCAATAGGCCGTGAAGGATGGCCCCCGCCCTGAATGGCTAGGTTTGCCGTTGATTACCATTATTTTGCCTTTATGCCACCAGACCAACAAAGGAATAAGAATGATTATTCTCAATGGCTTGTTTTGGTTATGTAATTGGTTCCAGGCGGAAAATAATAACATGAATATATTTTTCTTAATGAATGGAAATATTTTCAATTATTCACTTGCCTTAGAACAATTCAATTGGAATGGGGAAGTGCATACGAAATACCACCAGCACCATCAGGAAATATAAGCACAATAACGGGAGAGCCAATATTTGCACAATCATACATAAACGCTTATAATACAACATTTGATCAACCACCAAATCGTCAAGTAGCCTTGTATAATTATCAATATTTTAATCCTGGCGATATAAATAGTAATTTTGTACCTGGAACTTTTGGATCTAGAGAACAATATAATAGTCTTTCGCAATCACAATCTATTACTATACATCACTTACAAGATGATGCAAATGTATATGCTGGAACACCTTATTTATTTGTTTCAGCGGGTTCGGGAGGAGGATCCGGATTTATGTATTTGAATTGGATTATAGTAACATATGGAGTACCTTATGTTGTGAGTGTATCTTAAAAATTAGCTAGAGATATTATATACTTGAGAGGGAGCAGTAAAATTACTAAATGAAATGCCTAAGGGACCAGTAGTTACTCCATAAGGTATTATAGGCTTATTAGATAGTTCTAGTACATATCCTCCAGCAGGATAGCCACCATAAACTTCATATTGAAGTGTCTGATATGCTACTGTTCCTGTTAGGTTTGCCCAGACATATACTGGCGAGTTTCCTGGTAGTCTTGCTGGTATTGTTCCTTGTGTATTCATTGCTGCTACAAAGTTGGGTACCCATCCTTGATATGTATAGAATCCCGCAATGTTTGCTGGGTTTATTTTATCTGCTTCTATCACATAATATGGTTGTCCATTTATTGTTACTTGTTGAATTGGTACTTGACCCTTAACCACATATACATCCTGTAAAGGCACATGTGGTTGTCCATTCACTGGATCGGTTTGTCCAACAAATTGATTATTCAATTGATTTATTTGGTTATGGTTTTGGATTATTGTGCTTGCATATGGGCCATTCCAAATAACATTCTGAATAGTAGTTCCATTGCTCAATATTAAATCACCGGTGGGATCAGTATTCCCATTATAGTTTATTTGGCCGCTCGGCACAAATCCCTCAAAACCACTGGGTGAACCCAACTGCGCTGGCGCCTCATGCGCAGTGTGCAGCATGAGGAAGGCAACAACGGCGAGGGCAATAACGACGCCAACACCGATTAAGTACCCCAGCTTCACTCCACACCCCCGAAAACCCCACTCATATTAGCCTTTAAGTTTTGCCACTGGGTAGGCGCGGTTTGGTTAGTTTAGGCTAAGCCTCATCATCCCGCTCCCAGCGTGATCGCTATAGTGAGCGGCAATAGCCAAGAGCATTACGGCCAGTAAAGAGCCCCATACCGCGGCGCCCCTCATGAATGGCTCCAATGAATGGGATACAGTAAGCCCCTCATACCGCGGCGCCCGTGTTGGGAAGCAGTTGACTGCTCAAGTCCTCTTACCCCTCAATTGGCGTCATTAGGCGATTGCTAATGGCCTCCTCCATGCCCATAATCCCCCCAATCAAACGGCCCCCACCCATTACATTTCACATGGAACCACGTTACTGGAGGAATGAAGAATTATTTGAGGGCTACGCCCTTAAGGGCGATTTTCCCCATGTGTGTAAATTAGGAATAAAGAAAGAAAAGGATTTTTTGGTTTTAAGAGGCTCAAAATTTTATCGATTCGCTTAAGTCTAAGGCCACCCATTATGTTAGCCGTTAAGACCATTGCCACATTAATCTTAATAAATGGCGAGGTTTCCCCAGTATAAATCAAAAATTGAAGCTACTTGGCGCATAAGGATTTACTCAAAGTAATTAAGTGCCCCCATGTTTTGGTTCGCCTCATTACTGGATGGGAATGAGGATCCTTACTCGATCTTACCGGTCCCGCCTTCTCTCGGTGATTATTGCGTGTCCATTAAGTGGTAACGCAATAAGTGCAGCAGTAATTATTTTTGGAGTTTATAGTAATGTTTATA
>Ga0040890_100067_pt1 | contig 28148 bp, 32 predicted proteins | sample Arccon5D1_EMetaG_FD_55176 | JGI IMG/M metagenome (GOLD analysis project Ga0040890, IMG submission 55176) | Archaeal communities from Yellowstone National Park, Wyoming, USA - Archaeal consortia 3 (5D1_ECH) MetaG | ecosystem: Environmental > Aquatic > Thermal springs > Unclassified ...
ACGGTAGCATCAACAGTAGGATATTTGTTAAGTATTTTCACGAGTAGTGTAGCGTTACTATCGTCTGTACCGGTNGTAGGGCCATTTTTGACGGCGTTTATNCTTATTGTTAATTTCATTCTCATTTGGGAACTGGNGAAACTGATAAGGGGTTACGGGCCATGACTTATAACGCGAATGAGATAAGGGCAAAAATCCTAAGAAAGAAGATACTGGAGCTTATCGCTGAAAACTACGTACTCTCTGCGTCGCTAATCTCTCATACACTGCTTTTGAGCTATGCCACCGTCTTAAGACACTTAAGGATCCTAAATGAACACGGCTATATCGAATTGTACAAAGAAGGGCGAACGTTATACGCAAAAATTAAGGATAATTCGCGGAAAATTCAGATTCTGAATTCAGAACTGGAGGGGTTTAAAAAGCTTAACGAAAAGACCTTAGTGACCAAGAATGAGGGCAGTCGCGGTATTGTCAACACCAAAGAAACTAAGAAGGGCTGAGGCAACTAACATAGGCGTATTATTAGGTCTATTTATCTTCATCCTTATAGGAATAGTATTATTGCCCGTTATTGTTTCACAAGTAAACAACCTCACGAGTGGTACCGCACCAGCAGTTACGGGNACTAATGCTACATTATTGAACTTGGTACCGCTATTCTACATCTTAGTCCTTATCATAGTCCCCGCGGTAGTGGCGTATAAAATCTACAAAGATTGAGAGGCGTGAGAAAGATGGAGTCAAATGTTAAGGCAATTATTTTTTTATTCATTTTTATCTTGATCGGCGTAGTACTGTTTCAGCCAATTTATAATGAAGTAGTTTACGTTACGACATCAGGAACTTACACTACTATTACCTCAGGTACTCTAGTTACATCATCGTTTATACCTAACCCGCAATATGTAGGGTCTTCAAACNCTACTGTTGTATCATTAGTACCGGTCTTCTACTTACTTGTGTTGATAATGGTACCGGCCGTGATTGGTTACAGATTGTACAAGAGTGAGTAGGCCCTTTATAAAGCCATTTTTCTTTTTTTCACACAATGAGTGCGTTAGGCGATGTGATATATGTAGTCTCTATTCTATTCCCTGCATTGGGTCTCATTTCGAGAAACTACCTAGTCAACCTGATGGGGACATTCCTAGGAGTTTTAGGGTTTTTAGTTTTCGTACAGAATTATACAGACATAGCGTTCTCAGGGTCTACTTTCTATTTAGCGATATTTCCGCTCTTATTGGGACTGGTGAATTTAGGATATTTCTTCAATTGGGTGAGGGAAGAGAGGATATGATGAGGTGGGGAAGGAATGATATTAGTCCAAAAAACATACGCAGAAATAGTCCTAAGTTTCGATTTTCTTATTTTGATTACGTCATTACTATTCAGAAGGCCAAAAGGGTGGAAAGAGAGGTCAACATTAGACCGCAAAACCATAAGGCGATTAGGGTATTACACCGTAGGAGCCGGGGAATTAACGCTCTTCTTAGGGCATTATGCTTTTTACGCTAATTATGCCGAGTATTTCGAGGGGTTGATGTTAGATGCTTTCCTATTTTACATTGGGTTGAGAATGGTGATCCAAGGTGAGTGATGGGAAATTACTTCATGCGTGGGAAGAAGAGCTTAAGAAAGCCCAAACGTTAGATGAGTTAAGGCAAAAGTATGAGGAGGCGAAAAAGCAAATAGTTGACGGGAAGACTTTAAGAAAGTTGTACAAGGTCTACGAGAAAAAAGAGTTTGAGATTAAGAAAGCACAGTTTGAGCAGTTGAAGGCTGAACTTTCAAAGAAGAAGAAGAGGTTCAAGAAAGAGAAGGTTGACGTTAGGGTTAAGGTAGTTAAGAAATGGATCAATTCGCGTTTGTTTACGGCTGAGCATTATGTGGCAATGCTACAACAGAGTCGCGACGGTCTGCAGTTACTCTTTCTCAGAAAAGCAAAATTAGTGGAAAATCAGGGTTATCTAATGTTAGAGAATCGTAAGTTAAGGAAAAGTTGGGTCTTAAACGCTGAACCGTTGTTACTTGAAAAGAGTAAATTCCCATTCGGCAAAAAATTCGTGGCTATCCATTTCGTTTTGCCGGATTATCCGTACACACTCGACTTAACGGTTGACGAGAAGATTAGGCAATTAACGCTGAAGAGTCTTAACGCCCCTCAGATTATTCACTCTATTGTTAGGACAAAGTTCTTTGAGGCGTTAGCAAAGGTCGGTGGTGGTGTTGATTATACGATGTTAATAATCGGCGTTATAATGGGAATAGGGATAGGGGTAGCCGTAGGTTTCGGTATCGCTAACGCTAACTTAACGCATTTACTCTCTCAACACGTGACTAATAGCACAGTAACGCATGTTACATCATCAACAACATCGCCTAGTTTCACGATTCCATCTAACTCCTCAAAAGGGGTGAGCTAAATGGCTAAGAAGACGGAAGTAGAACAATTACAGAAAGAGAATAATGAGTTAAAGAAAAAGTTAGCAGAGATAGAGAGTTTACTAAATAATAATAAGGAATTAGATAGTGAGGAGGAGGAAATCCAAGAGATAGAGAACCCCTACACAGTTACAAACCGTGCTATCAGCGAATTAGTAGAACCTAAGGATACAATGTTTTACCTTTCGGGAAATCAAATATCGTTAATCTTAACGGCGTTTGAGTTTGCAAGACTCCCTAGTTATTTCGGGGAAGAACCAGTCACGGAGCTAGCAGAATATGCCCACAAACTTAAGCACTATCTGGTAAGTAAGGGTGGAAGAGGGCGTAGGGATATACTCAGGGTGTTGAGAGTTAGTAGTGGTCAGGTCAGAGAGAATGTGAATAAGTCAATCTTTAGGAAACTCTTAGAAGGCGGAAAGGATAGTGATATAAATGAAGAAGGCTAAGAAGAAGAATCAAGACATGTTATGGTTAGCTGAAAAGATAGTAGACGTTTACAATGAGTATGGATTTATTAGTGCTGTAATTTTCGGCAAACAAGGATCGGGAAAGACTACATACGCAATGAAGGCTATGCGTGACGTGTTTTATAAACTATATAACTTAAACACTAAAGATGAGGCATGGGAATACGTCAAAAAATATTATTTCTTTGAACTGCCTGAGGCTCTTGAACTAATCTATAATGCGTTTGAAAATAACGAAAGGATTCCGGTGCTGTTATTTGATGATGCAGGTATATGGCTGTCAAAATACCAATGGTATGAGAAATACATGATAGTCTTCTACAAATTTTATGCTTTGGCTAGAACTAGAGTTTCAGCAATACTCTTTACGTCACCTAGTCCTGATGATATTGCGTTATTCCTCAGAGAAAAGGGGTGGATTCAAATAAGAATAAAATGGAGTAATAAGAAAGACAGGATAGCTCAGGCTGACCTATATAAGAAAGTATTTGACAGAGACAGCAAAGGTAATATCACAACAAGAGCAGATTATACGGCATTAGACCAGTTTAAGGTACAATTACCTGACGGTTTCCTAAACGAGTATCTCGAAAAGAGACGGGAAACCGAAAGAAAATTATTAGAAGAACTGAAAGAATTACTAACTAGTTATAAGGAAAATAAGGCTGTAAGTCAGGCTAGCTAACGGGGGTAGGGTCAGAGTGAACCCGATATGGTATTTAGTTATCGCGGGTATTGCCCTGGAGTTAATTTTTTGGTACTATTTGGAGCGTTTAAGGCGTTTGAAGTGAAGTCATAAAAATTTTTAAATCTGGAATGTCATAGATTTATTTAGGGGTCTCATACACACCCGGTTTGTGGGTACCGGGTTCAGCCCGGTACCCATAAATTACATGCACCCTCTCTTACTAGGGGTGCCGGGGGTTAAGGTACCCTATGGGGTACCGATGTACCCCCATGGGTGCCGGGGTCAGCCCGGCACTTTGGACAGCCATTCCGCGTACTTCTTATACTCTTTTTTCGCTAAAGCGTATAAGTCCAAATAATGCTTTGTTAGGATATTCCCGGGTGTCCTACCTTCAATAAAGTCCACAATTTCGCCCGGTATATTTAACTCTAACATTTTTGTGGCCACAAATTTTCTGATGTACTTAGGTGCAATATCTAGTTCATGCATTATCTTCTTTGCGTAATTGTAAGTAATGCTCTGTCTTTGTAACGGCGAAACATGGAAAACATAGAACACGCGTTTTGANCCNCTACTCCAGTTGAGCGTGTAGATACAAATCCCGTTTTCACAAACATCATTTTCTGGTGAATATTCGCTTAGCACTTTTATAGCCTCAGTAAACCTTATCCCGCTTTCCAGTAAAAGTTTGAATAACAGTTCTATTTTAGTCCCCTTCACTTTTGTAAGCCATTCCTTAACCTGGTCTACTGACGGTACCTTTAAATCCACGCCCGATTTCTTAGTCTTTATCGCTTTCCACTTCTCTATATCGCCCTTCCACTTATAGTACTTCTTCCACGCTAAGATAGAACCCTTATTATTAGCGTCTAATGGCTTACGCAAATAATTTACATATTGCTTACAAGTTTCGCGTGAAACTTTCTTTATACAATCGTTATAAAATGCAAATAGTTCAACTTCAGACGGCAAATTTTCATTTGCTTTAGAACGCGTTTTCTCTTCCTTCATTATTCTAACTCCTTTCAATTCTTCATAATTAGCATTGGGGGTATTAGGGGGTGTCCCCCCTAAATAGGGCTCTGGCCCCTGGGACCAGGGTTCGAATCCCTGCCCGGCTACCTAGCTAGTAAGTATGAGAATTCTCACTCGGAGCTATTCAATTATTTTAATGATGCCTTTAAATTTTGAGTTCTGAAAAAGCAGATATTATCTTTTTGAAATACGACGAGGTAATNCTCTTCTCATGTACAGTATAAAGTTAAATTGATCTAGGTTATAATAATCCTTGAAGACAATGGAGCAGTTACTATACTCTACATCTTTAAGAAAGATTAAAGTAATTAAACGAGATGGAAGGGTTGACGAGTTTAAATTAGAGAAGATATTATCTAAACTTTCTTCTGTACCAGATGAGGTAACAGATGGTATAGTTAATGATGTCCAAGCAAATGTTAAGGATAACGCTATAGATACTAGAGCAATTGCTGATATAGTAGAAAGAAATCTCATAGAGAACTCTCTAAAGTATCCTTTCTTAATGGAATTAGCGAAGCGATATGTCTTAGCTAGAATTTACAATCACGTTTTCGGTAAAGGGAAATGGAAAGATTTTAATGAAAAGGACTTGCTTCTCTCTTACAATGCATTAAAAGTATTGGAAGCTAGATACTTATTGAAAGATCCAAATACCTTAAGATATATTGAGACACCACAGATGTTATTCAGAAGAGTAGCCAGATTTCTTGCATCAGTTGAGAGAAAGTATGGTAAGTCTGAGGCTGAAGTTAAACAGTTAGAAGAGAAGTTTTACGAAATGATAAGCAGCCTAAAGTTTGTACCTAATTCGCCAACCTTAATGAATAGTGAAACTAGATTAGGCATCTTATCAGCATGTTTCGTAATTCCAGTTAAAGATGCTATGACTACACCAGAGGGAGATGGTATATATGACGCATTAAGAGCTACTGCTCTGGTTCATCAACAAGGTGGAGGGACAGGTTTCGATTTCTCAGAATTAAGACCTAAGGGCGATGTTGTTGCTTCGACTGCAGGTGTAGCCTCTGGCCCGGTATCATTTATGAAAGTATTTGATGCCTCTACTGATGTCATAAAGCAAGGTGGAAAGAGAAGAGGAGCTAATATGGGAGTTATGCATGCATGGCACGCTGATATTGAGGATTTCATAAGAGCGAAAACTGGACAATTGAAGGACGTTCAGTTGCAGAATTTCAATATTTCTGTAGGTGCTTATGACTACTTTATGGAGGCTGTTGTAAAAGGCGAGAGNGTACCTTTGATTAACCCTAGAAAGACTAAAATAGCAGGAAGGGATCACGAATATTATATTACAAAAGCTAGAGGTTATATGAATGAGGAGTGGATTCAAGAGGTTATCATATCAGAACTAGAAGAAAAAGGTGGAGTAGTTTCATTGGATGAGAGTAAAGTCATTACAGTTGATGAGGCCCTCATAATAGCCTCGAAGGAGGGTGCTGTTGTAAGATATGTTAATGCTAAATCACTATTCGATGAAATCGTTAAAGGAGCTTGGGATAGTGGTGATCCTGGTCTTCTCTTTATTGATACTATTAATAGGAGGCACCCGGTATGGTATTTAGGTAAGATTAACGCTACTAATCCATGTGGTGAAGAGCCACTATTACCTTGGGAGAGTTGCAATTTAGGTTCTATAAATCTAGAGAAATTTATTATAGAGAGAAACGGTAAAGTTGAGATAGATTGGGACGGATTAGCAGAAATTATCAGTTATGGAGTAAGGTTCTTAGATAATGTAATTGATGCAAATCGTTACCCATTAAAGCAAATTGAAGATGCAACCAAGAGGACTAGAAAAGTTGGTTTAGGTGTCATGGGATTAGCCAGGATGTTTATTAAATTGGGTATTGCTTATGATAGCGTAGACGCAATATACTTGTCATACCAATTAGCCAAGTTTATATTCTATCATGCGTATAAGGCATCTATTGAAGTTGCTAAGGAGAAGGGTCCATTCCCTACCTACGATTCAAAATTGTATAGAGATATCTGGGAGAGCGCATTGGACTTCAATTCATTACTTCAAATTGCTGAAGTCGCTGATAAACCGTCAGATTATGTTAAAAAGCTAACTAGTGTAGTGGATAAGTTAGACTTTGATTTACTAAAAGACGAAAGGTTAAAATATGGTTTAAGGAATTCCACTGTAGTTTCTATAGCTCCAACTGGTACTATCTCAATAATAGCCGGAACCTCATCTTCAATAGAGCCACTCTTTGCGTTAGCGTTTGTCAGAAATGTTGCAGTTGGAAAGTTTATAGAGATTGATCCACTTTTCTTAGAGTATCTCAGAAAATATGAGTTAGATGATCCGGAAGTCATTCAGAAGATAGCTGAAAGTGGAATAATTGACGATAATGTATTTATGCCAAGATCATTAAGGAAATTGTTCAGAACTGCTCACGAGGTTCCACCAATTTACCACGTTCTGCATCAAGCAGCTTGGCAACAATGGAATGACTCTGGAACCTCTAAGACTATTAACTTAAGGTCCGAGGAACCACCAGAGACTGTAGAGAAGGTTTATTTATTAGCGTGGAAACTTGGTATAAAAGGTATAACTGTCTATAGAGATAAAAGCAAACAACAACAAGTAATCTACTTCGGAGTTAAAAAAGAGAGGGAAGAATACGAGAAGAAAAAGGAAGAGGAGGGAAAGAAAACACAGTTACTTCCTTCCAGTTTAAGGATGGAAAAGAAGTTTGTCGAAGTTTCAGAGACTTATGCTGGCGGATGTAAAACGTGTGAATTATAAAAACATTTTTATTTATCGGTTTTTATATTATACTGGACTGAAGTGTATTAGCCATGTCATTACAGTTACCATGTGAATTTTCAGTTAGGGAGATTTTACCAGCAGTTAGAAGTATAGTTGCTCAAAAACTAATAAAGGAGAGAAATTTATCTGAGTATAAGGCAGCGAATTTAATGGGGTTAACACCAGCAGCAGTTTCAAATTATCTAAAAAGTAGAAGGGGTAGTAATTTAAGATCTCTTCTAGAGAAAGATGAAAAATTTATGGATCTTGTAAATGAAGTTATGGAAAGAATTTTAAACTCAAATTCTAATCTTTCTGTATATTATTGTATTTTATGTTCTGAAGGTAAAAAAGTTCTTACAAAGCATGGGTACACTCTAAGCCCATGCCTATATGAGACTACAGTTGAACCTAAATAGCTTTTCTTTTAAGTAATAAGTCTGGTAATTTTTTTATTTCTAGTTCTAAATTGACAATTCCCCATCTTCTGATAGGAATTTTAACTCTATCATACTCCGTTGTCATCGTGTTATTCGGCTTTATTATTTTAGTTATTCTCGCTGAGACATACAGAGTAGCTATAACTGGCTTATCGCTGAAGTTTTCTAATACCATTTGTAAAATATTGGATTTCTCATCAAATTTTATATGTAATGGAATTACAGCAGAAGGTTCGATTCGATATAGGGAAAGAGGAAATTGCGGACTACAGTCTATTTCTATTACCTCGTTTGTCATATCCCATAATAATCTATGGAGTTTGGCTTCAGCAAAATTCTTTGTCTTCGAAACTAAAATTTTTCCATTGGTTTCCACACTAACTTTTCCTAGTTCAAATTTTAAGTCCAAGAGTGAATTGCTTACAAAAGAATACGTCTCTGTCAGTTCTAGGCTTGTAGCGAAGGTATTATCTATTGAATTATAACCACTTTCTATGTAATAAGGATTTATGTAGAAGAATTGAGGATTTAAGAATTTCGTGTTTATATTTATATGATTTTCTTCTAGTTTTATATTTTCTATCTCAACATTTCTACCATTCCCAATCTCACCCTCTTTTAATTCTATGGTTCTGTTTTGCGTAAAGTGATATCTTGGCCAAGGAGAGATGTTAAAAAGTGAAGTCCCCTCTTTACAAGGTGTCAAATATTCTACCAGCTTTTTTAATGAATTAGTATCTAATCTGGTAAATGTCCAAGGAATTGAAGTCTTGTTTAATGGTGTTCTCATTATTAATTCTTCGTTATTTTCTCCTCCTTCAGTTGATATTGTAGATAGATCGGGACCGAGAATTTTTGCCTTATATTTCCATTTCACTCTCTTAACTCCGCCAATAGTTAGCAATTGTGGGAGTTGTTCTATATTAAGCATGTCATCTTGCAACTCTATATTTTCACTAAGATTTTTGAATGGATACTCAGCGGCTACCTTTGTTATATCATCTAGCTTCATAAGTGGTCAAGCTCATCATTTAAATCCGACAAATGCCTTCTCTTCATCATTAATCTGTCCGAGGGTAATTCTTCACTCCATAACATTTTTGAGTCTTGACTTTATTAATTCTAATATAACTTTCCCCTCAGCTCTTCCTTTAACTTTGCTCATTACTTTTGACATTATTAGGTTTACTGCTTTATCTTTTCTTTTCCTTATCTCGTCTAGATTAGAACTAATTACATCATCTATTATCTTTTCTAATTCTTCAGTTGGTAATGCCTCGTATTTACGTATGACATCCTTTAGTTCCACATTTTTATTAGTAGTGTATTCTAGGAGTATTTCCGAAATCGAATCCTTGCTAATTTTGTTCTCATAAACGCTTTTTATTAGCTCCTCTATATCTTCCTCATTTATCTTTGATATATCACCNCCTTTTGACTTAACATACTTCAATGTGTTAGTAATCGTACTCGCTATTACAACTGGAGAGACCTTTGGTGAATATTTGTTAACTAATTCTTCAAATAAGTCGAGTCTGGGATCTCTAATTATCTCCTTAGCGAGTTCCTCACTTAAACCCAGTGTGATATACCTTTTCATTTTAGACTCTGGCGATTCCGGAACAAATTTTTTAGCATCCTCAAGCAGTTTTTCATCTATTCTTCTAGGTGGAATATCAGTTTCTGGATACATTCTAGCTGAGCTTGGCTGTGGTCTTAAGAATTTCGTTGTTCCATCATCTAACGCTCCTCTAGTTTCCTTAGGAATACCATCAAACGCTAATAGTATCCTGTCCCTTATTACTTCTACAGCTTTATCCAACCTCTCTCTTTCGCCAACGATTAGAATGAAACCATCTTCGGTCGTCGCATTAAGGGCTTCTCTAACTTTGTTTATCTCCTCTTCAGTTATGCCGTAATTGGGTAGCTCATCAGAATGGAAGAGTCCACCTAATTCTGCAAGTGCTCTAACGTAATCTGCAATTTCTGTTCCAAATCTTCTCTTTTTTGGTATCAGTTCCCAACCCAATATTCCCTTTAACTTATACGCTCTTATTCCGTATACTAATCCTCCCTTTTCTATTCCGCTTTTAATGATTTTACTATTTGTGTTTTTAAAAAGTTCTGTGAGATCTTTTACAACAAAATTAGACAAAATTAGATTTTTACTCACTCCTCTTTTATTCAATTCTTCTTTTATCTTTAGTAAGTTAAATTGTCTCATTGCTTCATATCTAACTATATCGGGTATTAATTCCAGTTTTTGTACTCCTTTAATTTCTATCTTTGTACCTCCTTTTATAGAGATATTTAGATCTTGTCTTATTGTGCCTATACCCCTTTTAACTTTACCTGTCATTCTAAGCAATTGGCCAATTTTTAGTGCAACTCTCTCAGCTTGTTCTGGGCTCCTTATATCTGGTCCAGTTGAAATTTCTATTAAGGGAATCCCTAATCTATCAAGCGAATAGGTTACTTGATCTGTTCTTTCATCTATTTTCCTTGCAGCGTCCTCCTCAACTGCAATAGTTTGTATTGTAACTCCCTCATCTTTTAGCATGCCACCAAGTGCTACTATTGCTGTTCTTTGGAATCCAGTGGTGTTTGAACCATCTATTACAATTTTTCTCATGACATAAATTTCATCTACTATGTTACTATTTAGTGCTATAGCGATAGCTAACGCTATTTTTAACGCTTCCTCATTTATTGCATGTGGAGGTTCTTCATCAGCTTCTACAAGACAACTTGTAGTAATAGGTATTCTGTATACGTATTTTTTACCTTTTTTCCACTCAAACAATGCTGCGACATCGACTTCCCCTAATTCACTTAATGCAGGTCTTAAATATCTCTCTAAGGTTAGTTTATAATCTTCTTTCAAATTAGTACTACAGTTGCAGAATAATTTATGAGAAGTGTTAAGCTGTTGGTGAATTTCTAATCCTACTTTTAATCCTAATTCTTCATAATTTAACTCACTCATATGACCACCTTGGGAAGAGATCCAAAGTGTGACGAGGATTTATTTCCCCCACTAGATTCGATATCATTAAACTTCGTATTTTTTCTAGATCTTGCTCGTGCGCAAGTACCCACATGAGTTTAACTAATGCAACTTCTGGTAGCATATCTTCCAATGGGGTGACACCNGCATCGAGTAACTGTCTTCCAGTAGTATACACATTCATATTAACTCTTCCAAATAAACACTGTGTTGTCATTCCTATAAATATGCCATCTTTAGTAGCTTTTCTGAATAATTCCACATAATCTGATGAAGTATGACCTAAACCAGTACCAGCTATTATGAGACCTCTTATTTTAGTATTAGTTAAAATGTGCTCTAAGAAGTCTCTATCTAATCCAGGGTAATAGTATAGTAAAAATGCTCTATTATCAAATTTAGCGTCAAGTGTAGTTTCGCCTTTTTTGCTCATGTAACTCTTGTCGAGCATAACCAGTTTCCTTTCTTTCCAAAGGACTTTGGCTAAAGGTTTATCGTTTACTGACTGAAAAGCATCTCTTCTACTACTGTGCATNTTTCTAACCTTCACTCCTCTATGTACTAATGCGTAAGTGTCGGAGGAGTCAGCGTGCATGTTTACTACTACTTCTCCAAAAGGCGCATATTTAGCTGTGGTAACTGCGGATAAGAGATTTATTGCTGAATCACTACTAGGTCTATCACTACTTCTCTGCGAACCCACCAACACTACTGGTCCTTGTAATGATCTTAGAGAGAAAGCTAAGGCAGAGGCTGTGTATGCCATAGTATCAGTACCATGAGCAATAACCACTCCAGTGTTTCCTTCATCAAACGCTTTCTTTACTGATTCAGCTATCTTAACCCAGTATTCAGGTTTCATGTTTTCGCTTAATATAGAGAAAAGTACCTCAGCATCAACTTTTGCTATTTCGTTTATTTCTGGCAAAAATTGTACTATTTCTTCAGTGGTCAGCGCGGGTCTGACTGCACCAGTTTCGTATTCAACTTTACTTACTATTGTACCTCCTGTGCTAATTATCTTTATTTCGCTTTTAGCACCATTACGGCTAACTTCCTTTCTTTCACTCTCTTGAGCTTTACTTGAATTTTTTGTGATTAGTTTAATCTCAGATATATTATCGATAGATATTCCTATATTGTAACCGTTATCTAATTTTATTACGAATNTTCTTTCATCTTTTGAGTAACTTGGTAACAATATGCCTCTTATTCTTAGGTCCCCTTTCTTAATCTCTATTAGGTCCCCTTCCTCTATATTTAGATTTTTCAAAATATCATAAGCCTTTGCTTTATAATTTTCTTGCACAGAAAAAGATTAGGTAATAGCAAAAATAGTTTATTATCTAGCAGCAGCTTGTTGCCTAGCTTTTACTACTCTCTTTTCATATTCCTTTCTATTCCTTACTCTTGGTNCCTCTTTATGTTTTTCTTTAGGCTGTATTTTTGGTGTCTGACTTCTAACTTTTCCCGCTTTGGTTAACGAACCGTGTGAAGGCATATTTACTCTTGTTATAACTTGAGCATTTAAACTTAAAAATTTGTCAGATAGGTTTGTAGTGAGAGATGATGAAAATATACCTAATCGAGCATGTTATTGGAGCAATTGCTTACGATGAAAACGGTAATATTGTAGACTATATTACAAATCCAAGAGATTTGGGAAAAATAACTGAGGAACTTTTAAATAATGAAAAGGGCATACCATTTAATGCGACAGTTGAGTTGTTAAAGAAAGTTAACCCACAAGAGGNAGTAGTCGAGAACGAAGCTGAAGTTCCTAAATTGCAAGCCCTAGGTTATAGGGTTACGTATGAACCATATAGTAAGATTTCGAGGATATTCAGGGAATCATTACCTAAAGTAGCTACAGATATAAAATTTACAGGTAATGAAGAGGAGTATTATAATTTTCTTCATGAACTTTCATTAGAGTACACTAGGAGAAAGTTAAGGACTGCAGCGCAAAAGAGAGATCTTTTGGCTATTCAAGCAGTAAGGGCAATGGATGATATAGATAAGACCATAAATCTTTTCTCAGAAAGATTAAGAGAATGGTATAGTATTCATTTTCCAGAATTAGATAAGCTTATTGAGGATCACGAAGAATACGCAACCATAGTGTCTAGGTTTGGTGATAGGGGNCTCTTAACTACTGATGCTCTAAAGGAATTGGGTTTCAATGAGCAAAGAATAAATAGGATAGTCGATGCAGCAAAGAAAAGTATAGGTGCGGATATCTCAGAAGATGACTTATCTGCGATGAGGATGATCGCAAACACTATTTTAGACCTGTATAATATAAGGAGAAACCTTAATAATTATCTAGAAGGCGTAATGAAAGAAGTTGCACCAAATATAACGGCCTTAGTTGGTCCAGCGTTAGGTGCTAGATTATTGAGCATATCAGGGAGTCTGGAGGAATTAGCCAAAATGCCAGCTAGTACGATCCAAGTATTGGGAGCCGAAAAGGCTTTATTCAGGGCGTTAAGAAGTGGAGGAAGACCACCTAAACATGGTGTAATATTTCAGTATCCAGCTATTCACACATCACCTAGATGGCAAAGGGGTAAGATTGCTAGAGCTTTAGCAGCCAAATTAGCAATAGCTGCCAGAGTTGATGCTTTTAGTGGGAGATTCATAGGTGATCAACTAAACGAACAACTAAAGAAGAGGATAGATGAGATTAAGGAGAAATTCGCTCAGCCACCACCTAAAAAGCCTCAACAACAAAAGCCACAACAGCCTCAAAAACAGCAAGCAAAAGGTAAAAAAGGTGGAAAAAGAAGAGGTAAAGGAAGAAAGTGATAAAAATGTCTGAAGTAGTTACCGTAAAACAAACTAACATGGAAAACATTTACGAATGCGAGTTTAACGATGGTAGCTTTAGGCTATGTACAAGAAACCTAGTATCAGGCTTTAATGTTTACGGTGAAAGGCTAATTAAATACGAGGGTGTAGAATATAGGGAATGGAATGCGTTTAGAAGTAAGTTAGCGGGAGCAATACTTAAAGGTCTTAAGACTAATCCGATTAGAAAAGGCACTAAGGTCTTATATTTAGGAGCCGCTTCTGGAACTACAATAAGTCACGTCTCTGATATTATAGAGTTAAATGGCAAGGNCTATGGTGTTGAATTTTCTCCAAGAGTTGTAAGAGAATTATTATTAGTAGCTCAAAGGAGGCCTAATATCTTTCCATTATTAGCTGATGCCAGATTCCCTCAAAGTTATAAGTCGGTAGTAGAGAACGTTGACGTACTTTATGTCGATATTGCCCAACCAGATCAAACAGATATAGCTATATACAATGCCAGATTCTTCCTTAAAGTAAATGGATATATGCTTTTAGTGATTAAAGCGAGAAGTATTGATGTTACTAAAGACCCTAAGGAGATATATAAAGCTGAAGTGGAGAAATTAGAAAATTCCAATTTTGAGACAATACAAATTATTAACCTAGATCCCTACGATAAGGACCATGCAATAGTTCTGAGTAGATATAAAGGGTAGGAGTTTGATAGATAAAATTTTTGAGTTTGGACTTAAAGACATATTCTCTTCTTCTCCTGCTGAATACGTTACCATTAAAGATGCATTGGAAGGTAAATTAAAGATTAGACTAAATAATAATTTTTATCATGAGATAAAAAAGGACGAAGTGGAAAGGCTTTCAGGTAAAATTCCACTTTATTTATGGTCTTTAGTAAAAATCCCATTTATATTTATTAAATCACCTGATATTGGAGAATATTTCATTAGTGGGGAGCAATGGAACAGAAAGGCAATTTCAATTTTACTTGGAAGAGAAATATCTAATGTAATATTAAATGTGGATGTCGAGAAGCTATTAAGGGAATATACATCATTAATATTTATAATTCTTAGCTCTACTAGAAGTTATACAGAAGAAACAGAATTAAGTGAGATGTAAGATATGAGCAAAAAAATTATCAACGAAGTTATAGACATATTGGAGGATAAAAAGTATACTTATACAATGATTGAATATCCAGAACATAATAGAAAATCCGTAGATATCGTTCTCAACTCTAAGGAACCCACTCTGATTAGAGTATCTGAGGATAAGGTGACCAAAGAGGAAATTTCAGATTTGAAGAAGATTGCAGTATCTACGTTAACCGCGTCATTAGTAGTCACTAATGAAGAAGAGGAGGATATTGTCTCAGTTAAGGCTGATAATGTTTTTGCAGTCTCACCTGAAGGATTTAAGAAAGTAATCAATGGTGAGAAAATTTTCCTTTATAGAACTAGAGGAGGTATATTCATAAAGATCAGAAATTATATATTGAAACATAAGAGAGAGGAAATGGGATATAGTATAGGAGATGTAGCTAAATTTCTTGGCGTTTCTAGAAAGGCCATTTATGATTATGAGAAAGGGGATTCCGACGTATCGCTTGAAGTTGCCGAGAAGCTGATAGATTTGTTTGGGGATGATATAATAGGCGATGTAATATGGGACTCTATAAAAGGTAAAAAAGAAGTCATTGAAGAGGATATAACAGAGTTTTCTCCGGAGAGTTTTAAATCAAAGTTAATATACAAATTGAAAGAAAATGGGTTAAACATCCTATCATTGAAATTAACTGCAGCAGATTTGATAGTTAAAGACAACGAAAATAATAGATATTTAGTTACAATAGAGAACAAGGATTACAATAAGTCAATGAAGAAATTTTATGAAGCTAAGAAACTTGCATCTTACACTAAATCTGAATTATTGATAATCATAAGGACTTCAAAGATGTTAAAGGAATGTGAAGATCTAGGATATAAAACTTATGAAGAAAATGACATACATTCTTTAATAGATGAAATTAAAGGAAGTAACGGAAGGCAAAGTTAGAATATTCGTACCAGATCCTAAAGAATATATGATAGAAGGGAAATTCGATCCATCATGGGCTCCAGTGTTCTATAATCCTAAAATGACTTTCAACAGAGACCTTAGCGTAATCGTGGTTAGCCTGTTAAAGCCTAAGATAATATTAGACGCATTAAGCGCAACGGGTATAAGAGGAATTAGATATTATGTAGAGTCGTGGAAAAGTGAACAACTAATTCTGAATGATAAAAATTCAACAGCTGCTTCCCTAATCCAAATAAATGTGAAAAATAATGGAATTGAAAACGCTAAAATTTATAATAAAGATGCAAATGCGTTGCTCTACGAAATAAAAAGTGAGTACATTGATATAGATCCCTTTGGATCTCCAGTACCGTTTATTCTTTCATCCGTAAACGCGACAATAAGAAATGGAATAGTAGCATTTACAGCAACTGATCTATCTCCACTTGAGGGATCTTCACGAACTTCTTGTAGACGAAAATATGATGCTATTAACTATAAACTTTCCTCGTCAAAGGAGCTTGGATTAAGAATACTTATCGGCAAGATAATTAGAGAAGCTGCGACGTTGGAAAAAACCGTGCATCCGTTATTCTCTTTTTATGCAGACTATTATTATAGACTATTCGCAATAGTGGAAAGTGGTGCTAGAAAAGCAGATGAGAACATTAATAAGAATCTTAAATATTTCGGGGAATGCCCCCGCTGTGGATTTCAGACGTTCGTAGACGAGAATTGCAAGACTAAGTGTCCAATATGTGGTGAAAATTTTATCATTATCGGTCCTCTATACATTGGTCCTCTTCACAATATGGAATTTTTAAAAAGAATGATAGATACATACAGTGATTTCAATTACTTGTCCTCTTTTAACAGAATACAGAAGCTACTTAATGTAATAGAAAAGGAGGCGAAATATAAAAGTGTATTTTACAATATTAGTAAGCTCGCATCTAAATTAAAAGTCTCAGCTATTCCTCCAATTGATTCGATTTTAGAATGTCTAGGAGATGCCTCTAAGACTCATTTTGCTCCTACTGGGATAAGAACCGATAAGGGATATGAAGAAATAATTAGATGCGTTAAGAGTTTAAGATAAAGCTTTTTCCAAGATCCAGCCCGATAATTTACTACAAGTCTGTGGGCTTACATGTATTCCATTCCCACATTTGGTTAAGCTTTTACAACTTAAGCAAGGAATCTCATCTAAACCGTTAAGATTTATATAAATGTTTATATTATAATTGCTGTCAACTGCAAATAATTTAACTATGTTTTTTCCATTTTCTTTCACAGCTTTTTTAATAATTAGTTTCTTCTCAACTAATCTTTTTATAATTCCACTAATTTCTCTTATGGGCAAACCGACTGATTTAGCCAATTCTTGTTGCGAAATTCCTTTTTCTCCCATTTCTTTTATCTTTTTATGTACTATTGCTTCATAATTACTTGTTGAATCTGATTCCATCTTTTACACCCGTGTTGGCTAAAATATATATATGCATTCCACGCTTATTTATTTTACTGTTTTTATGGGTACGTTAAACACTCTTTAGTGACAATTGACTACTTTTCAATAGTTTTAATAATAAATAAGATTTAAAATGAGCAAATACTATACACAATACTTTTATATANTTCTATAAAAATCATAATGTAACAATAATATCAAAATTATCCACTATATCCTTATATCTATTCCTAATAGTTACTTCAGTAATATCTAACGAGTCTGCAACCTCTTTCTGCGTCTTTTTTATATCCATTAGTGCCGATATTAAGTAAACCGAAGCTGCGCTTAAAGATAAGTATCCTTTTCCGCTAGTCAGCCCTTGTTTATGCATTAAGTCTACTAACTCGGATGCCTTTGTTCCTATAATTGGTGGTAAATTTAATCTGTATATTATTTTTGGTATATATTCTGTTGGTCTGATTTTAGGACGAAAGTCCGGTATTGATTTTGCAACAGATTGAACTCTCTTTAAGGCGTTCCAAAATTCGCTAGAAGATATGGAATATCTAACTTTAAACTCTTGGAGGNGTCTTGGTACGTTATTCACTTGGCAAGAATAATATAAGGCAGCAACTATTAGCGTATACTGATCTATCCTTTTGGTTTGTCCAGTTTCTACCATTTTCCTTATTATTAACGATGCAGTTTCTTTGACATGTTCTGGTAACTCTAATTTTGAACTCTCATCATTTAAAATAGAAAGTAAGGTGACTAGTTTTTTATCCTTAGGTGACACACGTATCTTATTTTGCATTCTTTGCATCTTTAATGTTTTTAGTCTGTCCTTAGCTCTACCGTATCCTATTATAGTATGAAATCCCCAGTCATGTACTTTTGGAGTACTTGGGCTACCTACTCTCTCTTTCTCATTTCTGTCTTTTGCGTTATAGGCTCTCCAATCTGGACCTGGATCTACTGCATTATCTTCTATTACACTGCCGCAGTTTGTACATACGTACATTCCCTTTTCCATATCATATGTTATTGTGTCCTCCGTTCCACAAAATGGACATTTCATTTTCTTGCCCTCCTCNCACTATAACTAACGAATATTTTCTCGTTCACTAAAATTTTTGAATTTTTATCTAACATAGCTAAAGCATAAGGTTCTTTTACGTTTCCTAATACATCTAGGATCTTTCCTATTTTCTGCTCCTTTCCATTATATATAGCCTTTCCTATTATGTTGTACTTCGTAAAGTCTAAATCACTCTTTAATTTAATAAGAATCTTATCTTTTAAAACATTCTTTGTAAATGTGCCAATTTCATTAAAGTTGTTTTTCATCTCATTTTTATGTTACGTCTATATGGGTTTATTATTATTTGTTGATAATACCCATGTATTCATCTTAACTGGCGAAGCTCATTTTTAGGGCTTACTGAAGGCTATTATGTGGGAAATAGTTATTTATACGTATTCGCTACTAAAATAGACAAGAATGTCATCTATATCAACGGACACAGACGAGTTATATAAGAAGATATCTGAGCTTAAAGAGAATATAGTTAGACTGAAGCAACTTAAGTTAGAACTTATTGAAAAAGTTAAAAAAATGAGAGAGAAGAGAAGGGAAAAGATAGCCAAAGCAAAAGAGTTGACACAGCAAATTAACACAATAAGGCAAGAGNATAAAATGAAATTAGAGGAATTTAACCAGTTAAAGGAGAGAAGAAAAAATCTAGTAGAAATAATTCAGCAAATCAGAAAAGATTTTGAGGAAGTTAAAAAACTTTCTTCTCAAAATCTAGGTAATCCTGATTCAATAGAGAGGAAAATAAGGGAGCTAGAATGGAAATTGCAAACTAGTTCCTTAACATTAGAGGAAGAGAAAAAAGTTATACAGAGAATTGCTGAGCTAGAGAAGAAATTACAAGATGCTAAAAAGGCTATGAAAATAAAGGAGAAGAAAACTGAAGAAAAAGCTGAATTACTAGCAAAAAGGGTTGAGTTAAATACAATTAGGGAGAAGATTAAGGCACTTATTAACGAGATAGGAGAAAAGAAGAATATTATAAAGAAATTAGTCGAAGAGAGGAATAAGCTAAGAGATGAAATAAATAATTTAAATAGNGAAATAGAGAATATTTCTAAACAGATAGAAGATTTGAATACAGAAATTAAAAACAAGAGTAACGAACTGAATGAGACGCAAAGAAGACTAAAAAGCCTTCAAGAAAACCCAGTACAAGTTAATACTACTGAAGTTATTGAAAAAAAGAAGAAGAGTATAGAGGAAAAGCTCAAGCAGAATAAGAGGTTATCTTTTGAAGAATTTTTAATACTTTACGGGGAAGTAGATAATAAGGATGGTAAAGACAATAGTAATATACGTTGATATCGACGATGATATAGGAAATTTAGGGTTTTCTTCACCAATTATAGGAGAAGAGAAATGTAAGCTAGCTCTTGATAAAGCAGCTTATTTTATGCCCACAGATTCCGATTTTAATTCGATGGTAGTGGCATTTAATATTTATGTTGATCTAAAAGGAAAAGGAGAAGATGCTGAGATAGTCTTCATATCCGGCTCAAAAAAAGGTGGTACCGAGTCGCAGTTGGAATTTTCGAAAAAATTAGACAAAGTAATTGAGGAGCTATCACCAGAATATGCAGTAGTAGTATATGATAGTCCGGATGACGCTCGTGCAATACCCATAATTCAATCCAGGTTAAAGATTTCTGCAGTTCAGCAAGTTATAGTAGAGCAGTATAGGGGAGTAGAGGAAACATATATGCTTCTTGCAAAATACATAAGAAAGGCCATAACGGAAAAGAGATATGCGAGAGTTTTCTTAGGTGTACCCGGCATAATATTAGCCTTAGCTGGAATATTGGCTGCTCTGAATTTGTCAGTTTACATAGAACCAACAATATTAATTATATTAGGAGGTGCAATGGTCATAAAAGGTCTCAAAATTGATGATCTCATGGAGAGTTGGTGGGAGAATTCCACAATAATGGTAATAACGTCTACAGTGTCTATTATCTCACTTTTAATAGGCGTGATTAACCTCTATATACAACTTCAGCTAGTTAGAGGACTAAGTAGTGTCCAAGAATTCGCTTTTGCAATTCTTCAAATTTTACCATATGCTTCATTTTCCGCCATAATATTGTTTGGTGGTAAGGCTGTCTCCAAGGGATTAAATAAAGATATTAGGGTATGGCATGATATAATTAAGATCATAAACATAGTTACAATTTACTTTATATTATTTACCGTTGTGAAAGATATTATAGATAATACATATATTCTGACTATTCAGTCACTATACACGTTAATATTAGCTTCTATAGTTATCATTTCGATATATATTACCTTAACAGCATTAGAAAAATATGGGATTTTAGAGAAACTCATAAAAAGAATCTAGTTATTTTATCTTTAACTTCTATTGGTAGATTATCCATCTTTATTATCATACCATTCTTAGGTTTATTCTTATTCACATAGTTGGTTAAGATGTATTTTTCAGCGGAATTATCATCCCTTGACTTTAGTATCCTTACCTTAATATATTTACCATTATTTAGATCTACATAAACGTACTTACCATGTTTGAGCATTTCTAGACACCAAAATTTTAATGTCGTTTAGCGTTTATATCGTTTGTGGAATACCTATTAATAGATGCCGGCGGTACATCTACTAAAGTTTTCGTTTATGATGGTGAAAAAGTAGTAAGACAGTACAAATACGAACCGGCAAGTGTAGATAAAGTAGGCCCATATAAGTCAGTTTTAAGATTAAGCAGTATAATCTCGTCATTCAATAAGAAATTTAACGGAATTGCAATATCTTTAGCCGGTATTGACAGTGAAGTCATGGCGAAAGAGGTAAAAAGTCAACTATATCAACTTCTAAGTAAATACGCGGATAAGGTAATCATAGAACATGATGCTCACGTTGTGCTTATGTCTAATGCGAATAAGGGATGTATAACTATTGCAGGAACTGGTAGTATAGTATATGGTTTTGATGGAAGTAAAAGGATAATAAAGGGCGATAGAGGATGGTTAGTTGGCGATATATGTTCTGGATTCTGGTTAGGTAGAGAGTTCTTACATGAGTTGTTAAGAGAGTTTCAAGGACTATCTAATGATAGAAGCTTAATCCAATTTTCTAATTTTAAAACTGAAGAAGATCTAGTGATGTTCCTTTATAAAAACTCTTGTAATCCAGCCAAAATAGCGCAATATTCAGTTAATTTGTTAAACGCTGCAAAGCGAAATAGCACAAAGGCAGTTAGAATTTTGAATAGTTGTATGTCAGAATTCTCTACTTTAGTGCAAATAGTATGCAAAGCTGTAAATTCTAATGTGGTCTACTATTTTGGTGGTATGTATGAATCTCCAGTTTACGTATCCTTTTTCAGTAGGGAGTTAGAGAAGAAGGGAATAAAAAGCGTTAAAAGTAAAAGTGTAATAAATGGTTTACTTAGGCTTCTAGAGCTCTAATTCTTCTTCTTCCTCTATGGGTTTGACGCAATCCAGCTCCGCTAGCTTATCAAATATTCTCTTTACTGCTTTAGATACTTCATCTTCTCTCTTTGCCCCAGTTATTACCATTTTGCCACTACTGAAAATTAGGAGTACAACTCTAGGATCATCCATTCTAAAAATTAATCCCGGAAATTGTTCTGGTTCGTACATGTTATTTTCCAGTAAGAATGCAGCTTTATCTAAGTTAACGTTTACATGTAAGTTAGCGGATGCAACTATATTTTGGATTTGGATTTTAGGTTTGCCCATTATTTTTATACCATATTTTTTAAGTGTCTTAATTATTCTCTTTACGGCCTTTATTAGTTCTTCTGTACTTTTCGCCCCAGTTACTACCATCTTTCCAGATTTAAATATTAAAGCAGTAACCTTGGGCTGTTCTAATCTGAAAATTAATCCTGGAAATTGATCTGGATCGTATTCTATGTTGGGGATACTTCTTTCCATAGCGTATAAATCCAAACTTTGCTCTAACGTAACTGTTGCCACGATATTTTCTATATTTACAATGGGTTTATACGATACCGCTGAATTGGAGATAAAAGATCACCTTAAAAACTTTTTGATTCTGCATTTATAAATCCCTCTTTTAAATAAGTATGTTCTTAATTAAGCCTAATTCTGGGAACTCCATTATACCTTCTCCCTCAATTATAACATAGGGTTTCGCTTTTTCTAATATTGCGTGCTCTTTTATCAAATTACTCATATAATTTGAATGTATTAATGATATATCATTGCCAGCTTGATATATTCCAATTGCAGGCAATACTATAATTTGAGAGTTTTCCCTTTCCTTTATGGGTATTGACAAGAAACATTGCAGTTTCCTAGAGAAACCTAACTTATCTCTTATTGACAATCTTGGGTGCTCATGGCCTATGATGTATGTTGTATTGTTTCTCGGCTCTATTACTTTATGTCCATGAGTTATTAGTATTTCTCCAAGGTCTAACTCATCAACTAATCTTACATTATCAAATTTTTCCGTAACTAAAGAAATATAGTTATCATGATTTCCTCTAACTATTATAACTTCTACTCCGTTATCCTTTAAATATTTCAATATTTCATTTAATTCCTCTTTTTCTTGTCTAGTAAGTTTTTCAAAGGTGTGCTTGAAATCTCCGTTTACTATTAACTTCTTAGTATTAAAAACTGAGAATACTCTATTCGTTATACTAAGAAATCTTTTTTTCTGTATTCTAGGAATATATATACCTTTTCTAGACATCTCCTCTTCATAGCCTATGTGTACGTCGGACATCACTACACTATTAGCATGTTTTACGTAAAGTGCTGGTAGATCCTCAGCAATTAAGATACCTTTAGTGAGCTCTAGCATTTAGATAAGATAATATTAAACACCATTTTATACATTCTTTTTGTGAGCATCTTAAGCCTAGTGGGTCTTGGAATCTCTAAGAAATTCATAACTGAGAATGCTATAGATACATTAAATAATTCTGATATCATAATTTTCGATAAATATACGTCTAGATCTTGCGATATAAACGTTGATGTATTAAGNAGATTAGTAAAGGGAGGGAAGACTCTCATNGAAGCGGACAGGAGTTTATTAGAAAACAACTCGAAGATTATCATGGATTATTTAGATAAGAATTATAACGTGAGTATAGCTAGTATCGGAGATGTATTAATAGCTACAACTCATGTTTCACTACTTATAGAGGCTAAACAGCGGGGGCATAATGTAAAAGNGATTCCAGGTATTTCGGTACATTGCTATCTTATATCGAAATCTCTCTTATCTTCCTATAAATTCGGTAAGTCGGTCACAGTGACATTTCCTTACAACGATTTCATAGATCCTACTCCTTATAATGTGATTAAGGATAACAAGGAAAGAGGTCTTCATACCATACTATATCTGGATTTGAAAAGCGAGAAAGCCATGACTGCTAATGAAGCACTACAGATCTTATTGCGACTTGAAGATAAACATAGAAAAAATGTTCTTTCAAAATCTGATATTGTAATAGTTGGTGCTAGATTAGGCTGTGATGATGAGAAAATTGTTGCTCTCACAGTAGAAGAGGCTNCCTTATATGACTTCGGTAATACACCACATATTATTATAATTCCTGGTAACCTTCATTATATGGAGGCTGATGCTATAAAATGGATGTTGATGAGTTAAGGAAAAGAATAGAAAAGTACATTAAAGGAATGGATGAACGATTAAAGAATATCGATAGTGCCAACAATAAGGTGGTAGAATTAGCTAGATTATATACTGAGGATTCTAAATATTATTTAGAGAAAGGTGATTACGTAACCGCATTAGTCGATATTGTTTATGCTGAGGGTTTGTTGGATGCGAAGGAGATTTATGAGAATAATGATCCTAAATCTAATGTATCGAAAAAAGTATTTGTCGCGGGTACTTTTGACATATTGCATCCTGGACATATAGAATTCTTGAAGGAGGCATCGAAATATGGAAGAGTTTACGTGACTGTGGCTAGGGATTCCAATTCAGAGAGAATTAAAGGTAGAAAGCCTATTAATGATGAGCAAACTAGATTAGAAATTATTAAGAGTGTAAGATACGTTTTTGATGCAATATTAGGCGATCAAGAAGATTTTCTAAAAAGTGTGGAAAGAATAAATCCCGATATAATTTTCCTAGGTCCAGACCAGAGAGTAGATGAAACTAAGTTTCTTGAGGAATTAAAAAAACGAGGCTTAAGTCCTCAAATAATTAGATTAAACGAGAGAATAAGGAAATGGCCTCATTCAAGTACAACAGATATAATAAATGAAATTAAAAAGAGGTATTGTAAATTAGAACAACGTTAAACATAAACCTCTATTGTTACCTCATTGCCATCTTTTAAATTCAGTTTTTCCCTGAGATGAAATGGAGAAATTACCTCTATTACGCTCTTTGGATGTGTAGTTCTTAAGGGAATTACTACTGCAGCCGGTGTTAGTTTATTAATTGAGGCAGGATATAATCTAACTGCGCCTAATACTCTATCCTTTTGCTTATATTCGGGCACTATTAGAGAAGGTGATGAGTCTAAGAGTAATCTATTTTCTAGAGATAGTTTATCGTATATTATAATATTTAGCGTACCTGGATAAGGGTCAAATCCCATTACTTTGTTTATATGGTTTTTATAGTAATCCATTGATAGAAATATTTTGCCTTCCCCAAGCCCAGATACGATATTTCCTTTTATCTCAAGACTATGAAGTGACAATATGGCATCTTTTAAGCTACTTAAACATGAACTCAAAAATCTTTCTCCCTCTTCTGTTAATCTTATTATCTCTCCTTCTTTAGATATTATTCTTACTATCAGTTTATCATCCTCTAATTCTTTTAATTTACGAGATATTGATTGCTGTGAGAAATTGAGCATCTTAGCTAGCTCTGACTGCGTTACGTATGATTTGCCCTTTGAATAGGCTATAATTTTAGCTAATATACAAGCGTTTGACTCATCTTTTCAAGTTGATCCCTCTGTACAACCTTGTTCTGCTTCCTTATATTCTCCACTCATATCATCTTCTATATCAATAGTAGACCAATCCCATTTCTCATTCCACGCATTTCCAATCTTAATTGGCTTATCCAATTTACTTAGAAGAACTATTCTACTGGGCACGTGCTCTGATAAGATTTTATATCCAGTGTATTGTGCTAAGGTTTTTGCGAATTCTCTTATCTCTTTATGTTTTGGCATCGCATCTCTACTTAATCTATAGGTTGATGGTCCAACGTGCATATAAGCTTTAATTTCTATATATGTGGGCATTGCAATTTCCATTAACTTCGCAAATTCTCTTGCATCTTGCTCACTCATATTGTATCCCTTTATCATTGTAAATCTTATCACAGTTGGAGAACTAAAACTAGGTAAGATCTCTAAAGTCTTCATAACTAATTGCCAAGAATTAGCAACTACTGGTCTATTAATCATCTTGTGTTTTATCTCATNCGGAGCTTGTAGAGATACAAATAACTGAGTAGGCTCTTCTTCTAAGCTTGCTAATATATCTGGTCTTACACCACTTGTTACAAGAAAGGTTGTCATTCCTCTTTTATGATATTCCTTTATAAGATCACCAAGTTTCTCATAAAGTGTAGGTTCTCCAGTCAAACTTATTGCAACATGCGCGGGTCTCATCGCATCTTTTACCTTTTGGATGTTAACATCATTTCTTCCTAGATATCCAGAAACGGCCTTCTTATGTTCTTCTATACTCCTCTCTACAATATATTCAGGATCATCATATGCGGGCATTTTCGTATCGTCCCACTCTAGTCCAACATCCTCTGGTTCTAATCTCCAACAATGTACGCATCTAAACCAGCACCAGGCTGCAGTTGGAGTCATTTGTACGCATCTATGACTCTCAATTCCGTAGAATTTGCCCTTATAGCAAGATCTATTAGCTACAAGAGCAGAATGAGTCCAATGACATTTTTTATATNCACTGTGAGTGCCAATGATGTGGTATTTCTCTTTTTGTAACTCTTTAAATATCTCACTTACTGTATCGATCCTTAAATTACTTTGCATATTGTACATTCTACCGCATATAGGATTAAAAAATTATTAGATCTTAATTGGTGCTGTTAAATTGTACAATTTTGTAACATTTCTCTCTATATAGGATGAAATGTTAATTAAATAAATATCTGATAGATATTTTCCCATTAATTGTAATCCTATTGGTAAGTCATTATAAAATCCCGCTGGCAACGATAATGCTGGTATTGCAGCTAAGTTAGCTATTACAGTATTTAGATCCATTGCATACATTCTCACAGGGTCATTGATTACCTCACCTATTTTAGGCGGTAATATAGGCATTGTAGGAGAGACTAAAATATCATATTTTTTGAATAATTCGTCTAGACTTTTCTTAATTAAATTTNTAACCTTTAATGCCTTGAGGTAAAATTCCTCATAATATCCAGCACTTAAGATAAAACTACCAAGGAGGATCCTCCTCTTTACCTCTATACCAAACGCTTCTCCTCTATTTTTAGCATAAACCTCACGCCAATTCCCTTCCATGTATTTGCTATATCCGTACCTAACTCCATCATATCTAGCTAAATTAGAGCTTGCTTCAGACATTGCTATTATGTAGTATGCTGGTAGTGCGTATTCTGCATTACCTAATTTGGTATCTTCAATTAGAGCTCCTTCACTAGATAGTTTATCTATAACATCTTTTATCACACCAGATACTGGTTTTTCTGACATTTCTAAAATATCACTAAGAATACCTATCCTAACGCTTTTCACATTCTGTTCCTTAAACTCAAAATTTAGAGATAAGTCAATTGTAGTAGCGTCCTTATCGTCAGGTCCAGCAATTATTGAGAAAAGCAATCCTAAGTCTTCAGCATTTCTAGCCATAGGCCCTATTTGTTCTAAACTATTTGCATAAGCTACTAGACCAAATCTACTCACTGTGCCATAAGATGGCTTTAAACCAAAAGTTGCATTATATGCAGCTGGCGCTCTTATAGAACCTCCAGTATCGCTACCTAACGCCAATTCGACATAACCAGCTGCTAGAGCTGCTCCACTACCTCCAGATGAACCTCCAGGGGTTCTTTCTAAATTCCAAGGATTTCTAGTGGGACCAAAATAACTCGTCTCTGTAGTTGAACCCATAGCGAATTCGTCCATATTCGTTTTACCAACAATTACCGCCCCTTCCTTCTTTAATTTTTCTATAACTGTAGCATCATATGGAGGTATGTAATCTTCTAACATCTTTGATGCACAAGTAGCTCTAATTCCCTTGGTTGAGATGTTATCCTTGATGGCAATTAGTATCCCTGCTAATTTGCCCCCTTTGTTAATGTTTTCTTTTACTTCCCTTAATNCCTCTTCCTTGCTTCTAATAGTTATAAACGCGTTGGTGTACTTATCGTATTTGCCTATTTTCTCATAAGTTCTCTCAACGTATTCTTCAGCCTCTAAATTCTTATTTTTCAAATCATTGACTAATTCCACTATCATAATCTTATTCACCGTAAGTTCTAGGTCCTACTATATATCCGTTTTCTTTTCTTTTCACGTTTTTGAGTGCATTTTCCCTATCTAATGGATCTCTTGGAGTATCTTTCCTTAGTCTCCCTTGAGGGAGAGGATGAAATAGTGGTTCTACATTACTTAAATCAAGCTCGTTTATTTTCTCAAAGAATTTTATGATATTTGTTATATCATTTTCTAACATTTTTTCTTCATTCTGACTTAATTGAATTAAAGATAAGTTTTCTAAATGTTTAATTAAATTCTTATTGACCTCTATTTTCATTGATAACACTTCAGAGAACTAGTTTATATTTTCATTCAGCAAAAATCTGCCTAAATTAAATCTAATGGCCACGAT
>Ga0040890_100093_pt1 | contig 21614 bp, 23 predicted proteins | sample Arccon5D1_EMetaG_FD_55176 | JGI IMG/M metagenome (GOLD analysis project Ga0040890, IMG submission 55176) | Archaeal communities from Yellowstone National Park, Wyoming, USA - Archaeal consortia 3 (5D1_ECH) MetaG | ecosystem: Environmental > Aquatic > Thermal springs > Unclassified ...
CAATAACCAATGCATTAGCCAAGTACTACCCGGGCAAGCTATGACCGAGCCAACGGCTAAATTTAAATAGTGCAACGGCTAAGGGGAATGAGAGGCGGGGGTACCCGAGCATGGTCAAAGGGGGCGGGTTGAGGTCCCGTTGGCGTAGGCCTGCGTGGGTTCAAATCCCACCCCCCGCACCAGAGATTTTAGGGAGTTTTGTAATAATACTAAATTGCATTGATGCATTGGATGACTTCAAGACAAACATTTTCAACTACCCACGTAGGAATTGTAGGTTTAGGGTTGAGGCTGGCTCAGTCATTGATTAGTTGTTAAGTGCCAGGAGCGTCTTCACGGTATATGGGACGTTCAGGGTCGGTATTGAGCACGTGAGCACCTCCGTGATTAACTCGGGCGGGTTGAGTGTTGGGTTGGTTCCGACTATGTTAAGGCCTCCTTCGAGACCCCACCCTGCTCCAGTACCCTAGGCACCCGAGGCTTGGTGTTAGGGATAGCGTACATGCCCTATACTCGCACCCAGTGATCCCCATACTTAGCCTACTCCGTAGGTGGAATGCATACGAGAGGTTCGACAAGGTTGGTTTGCCCCACGCGATTTACGCGCCGTATGAGCTTAGGGAGGTTAACCACTCGATAAGGCCCGTGACAATAAGTGTTGACAAGAGGAGGACGCGGAGGGTTCATTGGTTGGTTAATACTGAGGCCAGTAAGTAGGAGTGGGGCTAGGCTTAGGAACTACATGAGGCCCCTCGATATGGCTAATTACCTGGGTGTCAGTAGGTCAACAAGCATTAGGTCTGGGGACGGTTAGAGTCACGCCGATAAAGCTGGGTAATACTTATAATTCTCAATAAACGCGTAAATCAATGGGTTGGAAACTAGCCATACTAAACACCGTAGGCACAAGCATACTAAGCAACTTGGAGAGATTAGCGAAGGATTGTGAATTAGATAGTAGGAAGTTAAGCCAAACCCTCTGCCAATTACTGGGCAGGATACCATAGAATGCCTTACCCACCGATCCAGTCCAGGAAGAGTTCCTAAAAAGAGCCACGCCGAGCGATCCAATCTTTAGGGAGGTCCTCGAAATCGTGAGCAGCGACCCAGGTAAATTCAGTGCGGAGCTTAACTCATTGATTGCGTTCTTCAACTCCCTACCATCTAAGCACAGCATTGATGAGGTCGAGGTCTACCTATACCCAACGGACACGGGCACTGCAAGGTTCTGCGCAAACATAATCCACGAGGTAGTCAGGGAACACGGAAGTAAGTTGTTTGGAATCACGAAGGTCATACCATGCAAGTCGATTAAAGTTAAGGGCTTCGGCACAGGGCCCATGTTCTTCAGAGAGGGCTTAGTTGAACTCATCGATGGGTAAGCTAGGCTCATTGTGAATAAGGCTAGACAGGGCTTCAAGGTCGTCGTCAACGTGACAGCAGGCTTTAAGCCAGAGACAACATACACCGCCTTGATAGCCCTATTGTCTTGTGCGTGGAAGGTCATTTATACATACGGAGGTTTTGGAGAAGTTGTTGATTTACCAATACTGCCGATAGGCATTAGGCAGAGGTACCTGGATGAGTTAGGTAAGGTTGGCAATGGGGCGCCGAGGTACTTACTTACTCAGCAGGGCGTGGATGTCGAGGATTTGATAGAGAGGAACTTGGTTGAGGAGAGAGATGGCTTTGTAAAGCCTAGGGAGTGGGTGAAGAAGTTATTGGATGTCATCAATGAGTGCTGAGCTTATGCCAACATATTTATAAGATTTTAATAAAAGTGAGCGAAAAGATTTCTGTGCGTATTTACCTGGCCTCGTGGGACAACCCGTTCGAGTGGGATGAGCCGAGTACCGCCGTGAGCCAACAGATAATGTGTACCGTTCCTACACGGCACTACCCCCTTATGGTTAGGGAATTTGGTGTAGATAAGGCGATTATCGTAGCCCTAGATAGCGTGGTAACGGCAAGGGGACGGAATAAGGTGGACTTCGAATGCGCTAGGGCAAACCCAAGGCTTAAGCCAGATGAAGACTCCAGTATAGTAATGCCTAGGGAGGTAGAGAACTATGGGGGTTGGGTTAAGGCTGCCTTTGAGTACATTAATTGCGTGGCCGTTAACTCAATAGAATAGATAGGGATATTGCTGATAAGGTTAAGGTTGTTATTGCCCCATACATTGGTATTAGGGAAGTTAAGATTAGGGATAAGGAATGTCTCATGTTTAAATACGGAGTCGGCGAAGGCGTTGAACCCAGCACATACCTAACCTACGCCCTAGCCGGTACTCTTAATGCAACTTGGCGAGCACCTTAATGATGTTAAGGAGTTTATTATTGATATCACACTTGGCGTAAATTACACACCATTCTTGACAGTTGAACTAGCCAAGATGATTGCATCGCTGGCATTGAATTAGCATAGCACCGGTTACGTTGTGGGGATCCGTATATACAATGCCGTGGAGGTTGGATCTGAGGGTAACATGAGAGTTTTCTATGTGTGCAACATAGATGAGTTAAAAGCGAATAAATACTTGGACCCAGTAATTACAGCTACACACAATGGCGGTCTCAGCGAGGATGAGACGACGGTCATTGGGGCACTAATTATGAATGGCCCAATAGCCCTAATACACTCATGCATAGNCCTTGTTGAGTTCAACGAAGCAAGTTGGATCACCGATGATTTGAAGTATGAGGGGCTTCTGCAATCTGTGAAACTGAATAGGACTAACGGTGGCTATGAAACATCACTAATGGGTTTCACGAAACCCGAGGTGACCTATGCTAAGGTCTTTACGAGAGCTCTATGCACATCGCTACTTGGGCAAACTTAAGGAAAGCAAACCCCCAGCTGATGATGGTTACATTCTCATTAATAAAAGGAGCTTATAATGCCGTACTTTGAGAAGCCATCGAAGGCGTCTGAGGTTATTGTTAAGTAAGAGCTTAATAGATGGGCAGAAGAAAATGGATAAGGATGAGTTGAGGAACTTCATAGTCCACGCGGGAATCATCCTTGGCTCTACATGTGTGGACACTGCTAAGTTTATTAATGAGACGTTTGACAGAAAGGCGGTACGCTGCAACTGGAAACTCATTAAGGGCTTCGTAGTGAGGCACATAGGNGATATTTTAGGTTAAGACTTAATTGTAACCATGAAGAAGGCGTATAGCCCCTTATTGATTATCTCGTCGACTTCCTGCTTTGTCAACTCTCTGGTTTGATTTAAACGCCCATAAAGTAGTTGGAACACCACGAGAACGTCGCCCCTGCCCAGCTTTATGGCAGCCCTATTTACTGCGACATTCATGCCCAAGATTGAGGAAGCAATAGCCGCGGTTAATTCGTGACCCACCACACTGACGAAGCCCCGGGACAATAATTCCCTAGCCTCCTCGGCAGTTACCCTCCTAACTTTTATAGTAACTTCCCCGTCCTCCTCCGGGAGCATTTGGAGGCTGAATGCCGTGCTTAGGTATGTAGTCATGCCTCAGCCCATTCGTTGCGTAATTAAAGGATTTCCTACGCGGGCATTGTTTGCTGCTTTTCGAGTAATTGCCTGTATAGGTTAATCCTAGCCACGACAATGCCTAAGTCGTTAAGTAATCCATCCAACGCCTTTAGCGTCTCTTGGCGGTTGTCCTGGTCCCTCAATATGGGNGCTAACGTATCCGCCACATTGCTTGGATGTAGGTTCTTGGGTAGCTCGTTGAGCATGCCCTGTGCATTCCTGCCGTTTCTGTTTATGAGGTAGACGTAGTTAATCACTTCATGTACCAGGTCACGCCTTAATTCGTTGAGTCTAGTAAGATCTTTGCTTCTATTCTCATCCCTCAACACCCCCCTCATTTCCCACAGTAGGTCGTACATTCTTGTCAGGTGAATTGTCACCTTATACATCAATGTCCTACTTGCCTCACCCTCCTCGTCCTCCAATTCGCCTGTCCATGCATGTTTTTGCTCGATATAACTAATCACATCCCTAACCCTGTCGATGCTTAGTATTACCGGTGACTTGCCTGTGTTTAGTAGGTACACTAGTGATTTGTCCCTACCCATATCCTTAGCACTGTTAAGCCTTTCCTCGGTATAGCGCCAAACCAAGTATATTGGTAACTTCACGTCGTGAACCATGGCGCCACCTGCCACGTTTATCCCAAATTCATTAGCCCTCCTAACTATCCTAACCAAGTAATCAAGTGCATAATGGTTGCTGACGACGACTAGGTCATCGCCACCGCTGTATATGATGAAGACGCTGTCGCTGTAGTTAGGCGTGTTCATGTAGAGCATTGCGCCGTATACATCAAATATCGTTATGAGTAATTGACTGNAGAGTACGTACTGGGCAGCGCCCAGTTTCGAGGCCTCCCTCTTTAGATCGCCCATTTTGTTGGCGTCAGACTTTATGGTTACGGCTACGCTGCCTAAATCCTCGAAACTCTTTAATTCACCGAATTCATCGGTTGGCATGCGTGTATTTAGGAAGAACAGCGCATGTCCCGCATTGATTGCGTTGTTAATGCTCAGCCTATTGAGGTCGTAGATTATCCGTGGCACAGTCCCGAGCCTAACGCCTTCGAGGCAAACCACGTAGTTAATCCCAATTCCTATTGATTCGCACCCAAGTTGGTTAACTGGGTTCGCAACCTCAGCGAGCATGCCCAACCTCCTACTCACCCCACCTATTCTGTGGGCTAGGGCGCAGAATGGGCATAGTGTTTGGTTATCCACGTGGCTGGGCCTCTCGGTGGGCATGTGACACATATCGCATAGATCCTTGCCGTTGATTATGAATTTCTTCCATTTACCATACCTCCTATTATCACGTCCACCATAGGCTTCCCTAAGGACGCCACCGAAGTCATCAACAATGTTGTGCACCCTGGAGTGAGCCACCACAACCCTAACCCTACTCTCAAACTCCCTCACAACCTCATCCTCTATTTCCTCAATGACGCCGTTGAGTACGTCCTCATCAATTGCTGGGATGAGCATCACAACCTCACCGCCGGTATCGACAAGTACGTTAACCGGACTCAACGTATCAACCCCCAGTTTCCTATTTGTGTCCCTGATGAACCTCGTTGCTATGGTGTGCTGTAGTAGGTTTACGAGTATTGACCTACCCTTCAACTGCCTCATTGCCTTCTCAGTCCTGTTTATTCTACTAATCATGTCCTGAATACCGACTATGTCGGCAACGACTATGGCGTATTTATCCTTTGAAATCGTGGTGGATGCGTAGGCAGCTGCTGCGTGTGCAACCGTGTAGGCTGAGTAGGTGTTACCATTGCCGCAGGTTGAGTAGGGGACGTAGACCAGCGTTGATTTGGCGATCGATAGTAGCGTCGTAATTAGCGCCTCCCAATCAAGCCTAAGTCCCCCAAGGCTCTCCATGTGCCTGTCCAGTTCATTCACTATTTTGACGTAGTCATCCCTAGCCCTAGCACCATTAATCACCACATTCATCAGCAATGCCGGCCCAACACTAACCTCCCTCTTGATGAACGGTACCCTCAACGGCTTATTAACATCGCACTCACCTTGATCAACAACAGACCCACCAATGGCAACCCCAATGTACCTAAGCACCTCCTGAGATCCCAATAGGTTGCTTACCTGGTCTGGATCAATGCCGGCGGATCTCAGTGCGTTGCTTAGAATCTCGATGTAATGCTTGGCATTACTTATCGGGTCACCGCCGCGTGCCCTTGACCTAACCCTACCCATTACGTAAAGTATTACAGATACCACGAGGGATTTGGCACTCATGGAATCACCCTAACACAAACCCAACCCACTGGTTCATTATTGACGAGCCTAATTGTTGAGTCACCCCACACCTTGCCCAGCTTTGATGATACGTAATTAGTGACATCCCTAAAGAGCGCGGGATCCAGAGACTCCAGGAGGTTAAGCATGGTCTTCCACCTCCTACCAACTCCATAACCAACCCTAATGGGTAAACCATCACCACACTCAGGGACTCTAACGCCCCTCCTGGACTCTAACGCCACTAGGTCCGTGCTGAACTCGCGGAGGGCCTTGATTAGATCTGGATTGAGGTATTCGCGCCTCTTGTCGATGATTAACTCATACCTAATAACAGTACCAGGCCTCAGTCCCAGTGCACGTATTGAGAACTTGCCCTCACGATCCCTGATGCAATAAACGCCGCAATCGTTATGCTTTGGCTTGGTTAATTGTTTAATGATCACCTTATTCATTACGTTATACGGCGCCTCCTTCACCTCCTCCTCGTACAGAACCTTATCGCTCACCACCAGGACCACATTATCCTCAGCATCTATCGAGACCCTATTCAGGGCAACACCCTCACTGATTCTCTCCCTAACAATGTCCAGGAACCTGGTCCTCTTTTCAGCATCGTTTTTAAGTAACCAGTATAGGTAAGTCGTCCTCAGGAAACCCTTAACCTCACTAGCCGGTATCCCCTCAGGGTTGTGATCAAGGACCTCGCCCGAACCGCACTGCTCCTCGACACTGTAGAGGCGGCTTGAATACTTCATGGGGTCCCTCGTCACGAAATCCCTAATGAGCGAGTCAAAGCTCACCCTCGGGTTCCTAATGACTTGGTCTATCGGTAACTTATTGAGGTCCAGTACGTATAGGTTATTATTGAGTACTACGAAATCGATACCCTCCATTAACCTACCTCCACCCAGCACGAAGGTTGGAGTCTTAATTGTGAGCTCCACCATCATAGGGCAACCACAGCGAGCTTAGGTTCTTTATGCATGATGGGTATTTAAGCACCTCAAAGTCGGCGTAGTCCCTCGGGATAACACTACCGTCAATGATTACGTGCATTGGACCAATGACGTAGTATGGAGAGCAGACCCAACCCCTAACGGCGGTGTTTAGGTGACCATTCACGGAATTAGCCCTTGGTAGTGCCGTACCGAGTACTAGGGCGTAATCGCCAGACCCCGTGTAATCAATTACGCCAGACTCAACAACCCTGAAGTGCCCAATACCCACACTCCTCTCCCCACCAATACCCAACTCACCAATCATCGAGAACACCCTCCTACCCTCACCAGCATCAACAACGCCCTGGGACTGCGTGTAGTAAATGATGTACCTAACCCACGGCATGAATGCCACAACCCTGAACGTGTCCGCGCCCTCAACAACCCTATCAATAACATTCCTCTGAATACCCACAAACTCACCAAACTCACCATACCCAAACTCCTCATCACCGCACACAATCTTCAAGCCATCCCCATAAACCCTATAGCTGATTTTCGTTACGAGGCACTTCATGGGTAGGTAATTAACACGCCTAACCTGCCTAGTTAACTCGGGTCTTTCGGCGCTAACCCTCGCAATGAGACTCATCGGTATTGGTACCGTACTATAATCACTAATTGACCTATGGCCAGAATCAACGTAGATTAGTGGGTAGGCTGAGGAAACAGTTGTAATCCCGTGGTTAAAACCCATGAACCTCAAGTAATCAAGTGCGGAATATATGGTGTCTGAGGGGACGTAATTAAGTGTGTCCAAAAGCCCTGACCTACCAACCCTAAACGCTCCCTCGAACTCAATTATTGCGTATCCGATTTGCATGCTGCATCACGTAACTCATCAAATACGGCCATACCATCAATAGCTCTCCTAATGCTAACCAATTCATTAGGCTCTTCATCATTAGCCTCTGCCTTCCTCAACTCAATCTCGCCCTTAGCAATCTCGCCCTTAGCCAGGTTTTGGAACTTAAGTGAGATGCCCTTGAACTCGATGTTCCCATAACCCCTAGTCCCCGAACCGCCTATGTATGTTTCCTGAACAAGTATTAGTGAGTCAATGAGGCTGGCTAGGTAGTACCTAGCTGGGTAATCCCTGATTAAGTCCTTAAACTTGCTACGCTCATCACACTCCTTACGCCTACACACATCAACATTAAATATCAGAAACGTTATTGAACCCTCAAACTCAACATCGGGCCTAACCCTAAGTATTGTCCTTGGGTCAGCAGCTGAGGTAACCCTATCAATCCTATTCTCACTCTTTTCCTCAATGAAGTCGTCAAAACCCACACCCTCACAACCATCCTTCACACGGCACAACTGCTCAATGAACCTCTTTGATGGGAATATGTCCCTAAAGATCGCCCTAGTCGGTGCCCAACACTTCTCGACAAACCATGAGTACGGGCTAGCCTCCTCCTCACTGGGCTGGAAGAACTGTGGTTGTACGGACATGGAACCAAAGACGTTATCAACGGGGCAGTATGGGTCATCATGAACCATAGTGTTGCTCCTCGAAACCCTCATGTGATAATAAATCTTACCGTCGGTCGTGTGTAGGTCAAGGCCGAGAGAAACCTCGAGGAGCGACCTAGCCCTACCCTTGAGGGAACTACCTGGTATATAAGGCACCTTGATCCTGTATAGTCTATCATTAACTATGTACGCCTTAGTTATTGAGAGAGGCTCAACATCTGCCGCACCCATGACTTCCTTAGCCCTACCGCTCCTAATTAAGAAACCGCTCTTTGCCATCAACTTGAAGCTCAGTTCCGCAATACCCGCAAGCCTAATCTTCGGCATCAAGTAGCTAGATGAGCTCATACTCCTCACCGCCCTTCTTTCCGTAAATCACGTATGCAAGGAACGAATCTAATGAATACCTGAGTGCTATTGCAAGATCTCTCGCATCGCGATTATTTGATTGTTGCAGGCTTGCTCTTATTTCATCAAGCGCCTGTTTAATACCATCAGCTAAATCATCATCAACAAATCCCCTCTTCTTCTGGTACTCAAGCAGTATATTCAACCTCACGAGAGATCTAACCAACTGATCCTGAACAGATCTAACCAACTGATCCTGAACACCTGCCGTATCCTGTGCTGAGCTCTCGATAATCCTATCAAGAACTGTAACCAATTGATTATATATCTTCCTAAAAGCCGCCGAGGAAGTCCTATATACTCTATAACTGTTGAGGCCTTTGAAGCCATCATCGTACTTACGATCCCTAAAGTTTTGGTAGATAATCGAATAAAACTTGGAAGTATATGGCATTAACTAATAATTAAGAAGAGTTTTTAAGTTTTATGCATGTCTATATAATAGGTAGAAACCATGAGAATTCAAGGAACAATACCCTACGACAATAAAGAGACGGCGGTGAACATTAACATAGATTATGGCAAACCAATGACCATACTAATAGGACCAAACCTCACCGGCAAATCCATAACCTTAATGTGCATAGCCGAAATGCACAGCAAGAAACATTTCATGAGAGGTTATGTTAAAAATAAAATCGACTCCTTAAAACAATTCGTGAGGTGCGAAGATGGCGAAAGGTTTGATTATACGGTTTTCGTCGATGCTTATAGAGTTACTGCACAACCAATAGAATACATTCGCGAAGACCTGAAGGAGATTCAGGAGAATGCCAATGAATTAATGAGAGGCGAAGAGAAAGCACTTCCTGCGTTAGAAAGAATAAAGAGTCACGTGGAGAAAATCGAGGAATTACTTTACGAGAAGCCAATAATCCTGGAACTAAAGAACTACACATCAACACATAGACTCTCAATGGCGTATAGGAGGTTCGAGGAGGTTAAGGAGGAGTTCAACAAACTCATTGAAGAAACGGCAGGCGAGATAGGCGGTGAAGGGGCAAGTAGGTTCAAGAAAGCCCTCAGCCACTTCTCACCATTATTCATAGACCTAACCAGTAACGGGTGGTTATGGAACGACTTAGAGGCTGGCGCTGAGGGTTCCAATATTGAGGTATTATCAAGCGTTTTCGCTCCATCATTCGTAATTCTCTACGCAGTACTGACATACGCGATGCCAGGAACAAAAGCCCTCCTCATCGAGGAGCCTGAGGCACATGCCCACCCCAGTATGTCCATGTTCCTCGGTTACCTATTGACTAAACTGGCGATGAGCGACAATACCATGCGAGTTATAGCCGCTACGCATAACTATGAGTTCCTGCAGGGCGCGTTAATTGCTGGTGAGGAAGCCGTGGATGTTTACGTGTTTGATAGAAGGAATGAGGGTGGGATCTTCACATTGGTTGCTGAGCCGTGGAACCATGCGGCGGTGATACCTGGGTTTACCGAGCCAGGTATTTTATCTATATATGGCAGGAAGTCATCATAGGGTGATTTAATGCTCGTTGGTATCAATGCTGTTGATTTGTATTATGATAGACAGCGTAGAATCATAAGTTACATATACAATAATATCTATCCTCGTGTCTGCATACTACCCGAAAAGGGGGATGAAATCTATGTAGATATGAGGGGAATAATACTAAATGCCCCTAAATGTAAATGCGATTATAAGAAATTTGTGAACGATGATGGGTGCAGGAACTGCGTATGTTATGATAAGCACGAGTCCAGCCTCGGCGTATGCTGCATCGGTAAAGGTATCGATGCCGTGCTCATGGTAGAGTGCGATTGTGACGATTTTAAGGAGGGGGTTAAGCACGAGTGCCTCAATAATTTTGAGTGTAAGGATATCGTCGATTGCTGGGTGCAATGCACCGGGTCAAAGCACTAGTGATTTATCGTTAACCATCACCCTGATCGCTATTGGTAACTCCATCGAGAATCTGGTGATATCGAGTAAAGCCAAATCACCTCTGAATTGACATACCCCATGTCTACACCTTAACCGTGTTGTGAAGCCTATCAACTGCTTAACCATCTTTAAGTCCCCTATCATTAGTGTTGCCTCGCTCAGATCATCAATCCTCGTGATAAGCCTCGGCCTTAGTCCCCTATCTATTACGTACCTCGCAATACCGGGTACATGAAGCATTGGCATTACACCGCACTCACCGAAGATTGCTAATAACTCAACCAAAACATCGGCGTTATTGACGGGCCTGAATGAGAAGTAATTATTCGCCAACGAACCACCGCACCTACTCGGCAATACCCAATAAAGCACAATCAATGCACCCTGTCGTAACCCCACCTATTTTTTCAGACCCAAGCACTCAATCAGTTTCTGGTAATTGGCATCGTCAATTGCAATGCAGTAATCATCCCCGCACTCCTTAATTATTGTATAGTCCTTCAAGAAACCAGCATGGGCTATGGCATGCCTCTCCAACCTCCCACAATCACTTACGCTGGGCTCCTTACTTTCGCCTCTCTCAACGTAAGTCTCTGAACGGTAACTAAGTAACTTTGAGTAAATTACTCCATGTTTCAACTCGTCTCTAGCCTTCTCCCTAACACTATTTATTGTGTTTTGTATATTGTTTACCTCCTCCTTAACTAACCTAGACACTACAGAGCCTACCTTATCGAATACGTTTTCCCCCAACAACCCACTCAACCTCAAACCACACACATTACCCAACTCCTTAATCGTCCTGCACGCATGATAGGCAAGGAGCGCCTCGTAGTACTCCCCATGCCTCTTATAATTGGCACCCCTAATATCGTACCTAACTAGCTTGACGCCATGATCAATCGTGATCGGTACATCAAACATAGGCTCCCCCTCACCACTATCAACACACAACCTATGCGTAAACGGCACCAATCCCATCATTGTTGCCCTAACCCTTGAGTCGTTGGGGTTCTCAGGAACCACAATGCTGTCCTGCGTCTCGCTGAAAACCTTCTCGTACTTCCACTCATCAGGTGTTGTGTTGTAGGCCGTTATGGTAACACTGCTCACGCCATTGATTAAGGCAAGCGATGCGAGGAGCCTCGATACATAGAGGGTTAGGGTGGGCATGAAATTCACCCCATGCGTCAAATCAATATTAAGCCTCAATTGAACGCCATCATAGATTAAATCCTTAACATTCGCCCACAATTGTTGTAGTAACTCCATGATCATCAACTCATAGTGACCCTCGTAGGACCAGAAATCCGTACTACCGACCCTATACTTACCAAGTGATGACGTAACCACCACCCCAACATCGACGTTCCCGCGTAATTTGAACACTAATGACTCCACATACTTTTTAACCAAATCCCTCCACTCATTAAGACCGCTCAACTCCTTAGTGGGGGTTACCGTTACGGACCTCTCTTTCTTCTCCTTATCTTTCTCACTAATAGCAACCCTAATCTTATGCGCCTCTTCCTCAAGTCTCTTAAGGACCTCATACGCATCCTCATTATTGAGCGAGACTTGTGTTGTTAATACGCTATCCAACGCATATATTATATATCTCCTCACATCACTCGCGCAAACAATCGAAGCGAAGCCCCTAGATTTATTACCTCCACCGCAATCATACTCAACATGCCGCCAATTTAATGGGTTACCCCAGGTGGCGACATAGACCGTAACAACCGACGACTGAGGCATAACGCCTATCAAAAAGTGGAATTAATATGGGTTACCTATATTGCACATAATTACTAGTCCCGATCAGCAACTCTAGGCCTGAAACACGGAACGTGACTCATCATTAATTAAGTTCCCTGATCTTTATGTGCCCAAAGCCTAAGGACCTCGTGGTTCCCGTGTTCATGAGCTCGGCGAGTCTCAGCAACGCCCAGAGCTGGTTATCCTGTCCTCCCTTCTGCTCCTTATCTCGTACCTAGCCCTGCCTATGAAGCCGAGCTGTGGCCCCTCGCTATTGGGTAGTCTCGTTGATACCGCCCTGCCGTATATGTCGCTCGTGTACGCGTAATTATACACCCACCTAAGGAACCTAGGCCAATCCCTGAAGTAACCATCACCAAAGACCCTAACCCAATAATTAATTGTTGACCTAGCAATGTTATCTATGCTTGGGGCATCAGTGTTCAGGCTGCCACGGGGCTGGCTCCTAGTGGGGCGACAACCCCGCTAGGACTGGTTAGTCTCTATTTTGTCTGAGATTTAAACCCTCCTGTTTCAGAAGATTTCTAAACTATCACAGCTTGAAGAGTGTAGTTATTGATGTTGCTCCGATGCGTAATTGCGAGGAGGTCATAATTAGGGAGCCGGCAATTATTCGCGGGCATGCTTCAAGGCCCAGTAAACGGCTGAGTTAGCCCTTAAGGCGTTGCTAAAGGCTATGGGTAAGCCAGCCTTTGGGCATAACCTAGTGGCCCTCTTCAACGACCTGGTTAATTACTGCGGCAATGCGGGTGATAGGCTGCGTTTCTGTGTTGGTTATCGATAAGATGCACGTAATGCCACGTTACCCAGATGCCTTCATTGAGGGCGTGCCCTTCGAGAGGTACACTAGGGAGGAGGCTGTGGAGGCCCTAAATTGCGCAAGCCTAATCATTAACTGGGTTAGGGGTTGTTCGCCATGTCGGTTAGATGATGTAATTAGGAGAGGAGCGCCGAGAGGGAGCGCGTGATCAATGAGTTGCGTGATTACGCGGCAAAACTCAGGGGTAGGTTCGGTAGATTGACCGTGATACTCTATGGGTCCTATGCAAGGGGCGACTTCAACCTATGGAGTGACGTAGACGTGCTCATAATTCCCGAGCATTTCAGGGGTACGGATTTCGTGACGAGGTGCGTGGAGCTTAACGACGCGCCACCTAGGCTCGAACCAATATGCTGGATGCCCGAGGAGACTTTTAAGGCGTTGGCTAAGCCATGGTGGCGTGAGGCCCTTAAATATTACGTGATCATCGTGGATGATTACAAAATAGCGAAATTACTAAATTCGCAAAATGCCTTCAGCATTTAACACTAGGTTTGCCAAGGTAACACTTGAGAATAGCCGAACTGGTTTGGCGGGCTCCTAAACAATTAAGTGTTTACTGATGGCGGACCGCCCCTTGATCTATGTATTTGTAAGGTTATAAATAGGGTTTAATTTGATTGCACAAGCCTTATTAGGAGGCTGTTGTCGCCAAGGCCGATGGTTGGAGATGGGAAAACAAAGACCCAAACCAACCTGGATCACCCCGCTAGTAATCGCCTTGGTTACCGCTACCGCGTTAGCCTCAGTACTGCCCCTAACCCATGTAACCAATAAGCCAGGCACGCCGACGAGGACCAATTTCAACACATCAACACCAATCGACTCACCAATAAACATCAGCCTGAACGTGTCAGTTTACGTCGTTGGGCCACAATCACTAACCCAGAGACTCGTTAGTGTCGGCGTACCGCAGTCGCTAATCAAGCCCATCGGCTTAAACCAACTGCCTAGTTTGCCTAACAATAGCATTGCCATTATTGATTGGTCTGCGATTAAGCCTTACATAGCTTACAGCACTGTGAATAGGAACACCACACTGAACCTAACGAGCCCAGCCGTTGACCTGCTAACGAGCCTGATAGCCAAGGGTGACTTGGTCATACTCTATGGAAACACAAGCAACCTACCAACAATGGAGTACCTACTAGCCTACACATGGGCAAGGAAGTACGGCATACTCTACATGGGCCGTGTGCCATTTGATTACCTAATTGCACTCCCAACAATACCGGTAGGGAGCAAGGATGCCTTGGCTGCTGCCTTCGGTGGCCCGTATTACCTAGTCATTGGGCCAGTGATGCCGAGGGATGCGGTGAAGGCGATAATGACCTACACGGCATTGAAGCATTTACCGGTGAGTAAGGCTCAGACGGGCGGTGCTGGGCTTAGCTTCAGCATGATTAAGGCAAACCTACAATCAACCTCATCATCAACATATTATGACGCGTGCGGTTACATATACCAGGAGTACTACCAAAACGCCGCCTCAGTGAGCTCAGGCGTTTATGAGTCAAGCAACGACTACTTCATATGGCTACTCCCAATGCTAAACTGGTACGGTACTCTATATAACGGTGTTCGGGGTTATAGTGATGGTAATGGCACGTTCTACTACGACACATGCATGCAAATAAATACCCAAGTTTTCTACGACAGTGCTTATAACGTCTACTACGTGCCTGCCGTGGTCTATGGTCACGTTAGTTATGACCCAACATCAACCATGACCAACAATGGTGGTGAGGTTCTGACCGAGACAGGCACAATTGATTACTATACGAGTTATAAGTACTACAACGAATCAATAACAAACTCAATAATCGAGGGTCCATATAGTACGGGTAGTGTGCAGCCTCAACCGACATCCTCAACGACTAGCTACTCCATATCCGTATTCGCAGGCTTTTCAGGAACTGAACCATATGCTGGTGTCGAGTTCACGGTTACCTTACCCAGCGGCTCAAGTGAGGGGATAAGCCTTAATTACGGCCCATCAACGCAGGCCTACGATTATAACGATGGTAACGTCACTTGGACGTTTAACCTCAACAACGCAAACACGCCAAATAATAATTACTATAATGATTTTGAGGACCCAACGCCAAGTTGGAATATGCCGAGCTTCTCAAGTTCCCAGCAGTCCGCCTACCTGCCAGTCTACATGAGTGCTAAGGTTATGACTAGCTCGCAGATCGTGCCTATCGGACTTTGTGATTATTACAACAACACCTATGAGCACATTTGGGTTGATGGAGGTTGGTGGCTCTTTGCACAACCAAAAGGCTCAGGCATAGGCTTAACATCAGCATCGTACGGATTCTACGAACAATCGGGATACGTGAGTGGGGTCACATCATGGAGCACACTCGAGCCATTTTATTGCGNAGGCCCACCATGAACAACAACTTAACCGCAAACAATCAAAACAAAACCTTTCCCTTTATCCTTGCCTTTTAAGCAAGGCCTTGATTAATCGATGACCTCGATTAGGGAGTACGTTGCCGACTTGACCGCGAATGGGACTTGACCTAAACCCACAAACCAATGATGGGCTAACCATCATAGCAAATCAAACCCAACACACGCCTTCCCTGGATGAACTCCGTGTAGTCAATGGGCTGTTTCCGTCTTCTCGATTGTTTGTGTTGTTTGTTTTCGTTTGGTGCCGGTGGAACGTTTAAATTTTGGGTGAAGTGGTGGGTTTGGTGGAATGAACCCGATGAGCTTGGCGAAGGGGACCATTAGGGCCGCCTTCGGCGAGGGGGAGTCAGGGATGAACCCCAGGCGACAGGCGGAGACCGCTCCCACGGCTGGAGACGGCCCACGAGGAAGCCGCCGAGAAGGAGACGGCGGGAACAAGAAAACACCCAAGGCAAATAACCTACCATGCATCACGCTTAATGCTGATTCCTTGAATAGCACGTGGGCTGTCCTTGATAGTATGGACCCAATTGTTGTGGGCCACCTATGGCCTTTAACAAGCATAACACCCATTATTTTAGTCACGGCATTGCTAACCCTCCTATTAATGCCATCCCTAAGCACGCGACTAGGCACATCACTATTGCCCAGGTAATCAACAACTTCATTAACAACCCTCGACAGGAAGCCATCAACACCACCCGCAACGCAGGGATGGATGTCTGTACTGCCCACAAAACAACAACCACGNCTAGGCATAAAAGGCCACTCACGCACCAATTATTTCAACCCTAGCTCNGCTCACTTTTTATGAATAGCCGGAGTAAAAAAGTCCCGTGGAATAAGTAAATCCCGTATGTGGTCTGGGTCTAGGCTTGTTTGGGTTGTTTCGTTAATCGCCGCAGCTGTTTTGGTCGCAACAATAGTCTCAGTACTGTCCCTAACCCATGTAACCAATAAGCCAGGCACATCGGCGAGGTCCAATTTCAACACATCAACACCAATCGGCTCACCAATAAACATCAGCCTAAGAACGCCAATCTACGTCGTTGGTCCCCAATCATTGGTTCAGGGACTTGTTGGTGTTGGTATTCCTCAATCACTTATTAAGCCCATTAGCTTGAGCCAACTGCCTAGTTTGCCGAGTAATAGCATTGCCGTTATTGATTGGTCTGTGATTAGGCCCTACGTGGCTTACGGCACCGTGGGTGGGAATATCACACTGAACCTGACAAGCCCAGCCGTTGGGTTGCTGGCAAACCTATTCGCCAAGGGTGACCTGGTCCTAGTGAACGTGAGTAGGTCCGAGGCGCCAGTTGCCGAGTTACTCCTCTCATATGCAATGGCGAGGGGGGCAAACGTAGTTGTTTACGGAACAAATGGTACACGCTTCTACCTAATCCCAATGCTTGAGATGCCGACAAACAGCAACTACACATTGGTTGGGGCAGCAGCAATAAGGACACCGTATAGAGTAGCCGTGCTGGTAGGACCGGTGAGCCTTGAGGGATTGCCGAACCTATTCAGGAACTGGCTAGCGTCAATAGAGACTGCCAAGGGTGATAAGCCATCAACAAATCTAGATCCAAGCTACCAAAATTGGGATCCATGCTACGTGACCTACGCGAATGATTTCTCAGCGTCGCAGGGCTCTAATAGCATCTACACGAGTGGTAACTACATCTTCCTATGGGGTATGCAGGCTTTAGCGAGTCAGGGCGCGCATTATTCTTATGATTACGGCATCGCGGCTGTTGAGGACAACTACGGCGATGTGTTCTACTACGACTCATGCATCCTAATGATTAATCACCCGGCCATATCCAGCTCGTCTTCGACAGTAGCTTTACCGGCAGAGTTGATAGGTGATGTTGCATATGGTTATACGTATAGTGGCGAGGTTTGGCCGGGGTTTAGTGTACTATTTTATTTAATTGGTGGCTTCGACATGTACAAGAGCTATGAAGCCATGGGTAATGAGGTGGAGTTTAACGGCATATGCTACCTATATACCTACAATGCATACGTCGCCGATGGTTACGGCCAGTATGAGCCAGCCCCCACGAGTTCCGCAGGGTCGTACAGTATTGGCATTACTCTCTTCCCAGAACCCAGCATATCCATTACCTACACCCCGCCTTCCTCGACAGGTCCATCGATAAGCGTCTCGACGACGCCGTACTACGTGAACCAATGGCAGTACTATGCATATAACATAACATGGACATTCGACTACACCCTGGTCTCAGAGCTGCCCAATAATGGGGTACTTATTAATGGTTTCCAGGTGGGCCCCAGTTGGGGTGCGGCTATATTCCTGACAAACTACTCACCAGGTAATACCTATTGGTTCTACCTACCGTTCAATGCCGAGGTGGAGACCTTCTGCTGGAGTGCCTGGGCGAACATGGTTTGGATTGTGGGCTTGGCCACGTCATCGAGCAATACCGTCTCAATAAGCATCGCATACTTCGGCTACCCACCATTCCAGCAACCCAACGCACCCAGCGGTTCATGGATAAGCGGCTACTCCATACAATGCATCAACGGGAACGTGAGCTTAAGCGGGCCGTCATGACGAATTAATCAATTTAAATTTAAAATCAACATTGTTTTTCCTCAGCTTCATTATCCCAAACCCATTGCCTACCCCTTTTAAGCAGGGCCCTGATTAGTCGATGACTTCTATCAGGGAGTACGTTGCTGACTTGGTATTCGTGATTAGGGCTCCTGAGGATGGCGTTGACCTGGCTGTGAGTGAGGCCTCCAGGTTGAGTAGGGCTTAGTTCAAGCTGTCGATGCTCCTGAACGTAGTCAATAGCCCCTGGCTGTTGAGGAGGGGTGGTTATAGGCGTGAGTTGTTGGCTTATGCCCACTCGTTCGTAACCTCGGGAACTGACCCTGACATAGCATTCATGGCTATTTTGAATAAGTTGAACAATGTGTTGAGTAGTAGGCTTCAGTGGGTTAATGCCTCGTTAACGGCTGTCATTGTCTTGTCAATAATGACTGGGGTGTTGGCTTTCATGACTATTTTGGGAGCACCGCCAATTGTTGGGTTAATCAACCTACTCTACATACCGTTGATTCACTACTACCAGGTGGAGCTTACGCAATATGACTACATTAAACCAACCATAGGAGGCATTATTGGATTGGGTATAGGTTTGGCATTAACACAACTACTCAAGCTCCCCACACTATTGGGTGCTGTTGTCTCGATAATGGCTTTCGGCGTTGGCTTCGCGGTTTTGTACATGCCCCAGTTCGTTAGGTTCGTTAGGGATTACACAGGAATGTATGGTAGGGTGAGCAAGGCATTCGGCGAGCTACTGCTCGTCAGTGACCCCAAGCCACCAACGCCTAGGACCCTAGTCGAGGAAGAGCTGGTTCAGCTCTGGGATTACGCCTACTCCAGGGGTTCTAGGGACGTTATTGAGAGAGTCAACATGGTCGTCGACTCATTCATGAACTTCATTAGGCAGGTTGTTAGGAGTGGTCTTGTCTATGGCCCATTCATTGCCGTCAGCTACGCAATGATGCTCGCATTAGTAGCAATGCTCCTAGCCCTCCACGCGCCAGCACTTGCATCGAGTGCGGTTTCCAGCGCCTCGGGAATAAGTAGTGCGGCATCAATAATCAGCGGTTTGGCGAACACAAACGCCCTACTCACAATGCTCATTGCCTTGGGAGCATCAACGTCGGTGATTGTTGGTAAGGCAATGCACTCGATAGGCCTGGGCATAAGCCTACTGCCACTCTTCCTGGCACCAATCATTGCATTGATGGGGTGGGCCTGATGCCGAAGAAAGGGAAAAAGACAAAGGCTGAGGAGAAGCCACAATCAATCGATGACCTGGATTCCTTGAGGAGTTATGGTGTTTCGGCGCAAATGATAGAGAGGCTTAGGGCCGTTGGTGTAACAAGCCCAAAACACCTACTCCTATTCAATGCCGAAGAACTAATGGAACTACTCAACCTCTCCGAGCTGGACACGGCGAGGAAGGTAATCACCGCAGCCAGGGAGTTGTTGGGCGATGAGCCTAGACCAATGAGTGCCAGGGAGAGGATTGAGGTATTGAGTAGGCAGAGAGTTGTGAGGACTGGGGTTGAGGAGTTCGACAAGTTGGTCGGTGGCTTGAGGTTTAGCTCTAGTTATGAGTTCGCAGGTGAGTTCGGCGCCGGCAAGACGTTAATGAGCCTGCAAATAGCTGTTGCATCGGTCGCCCAGCACCAGGTCGGTGTTGTGTACATCGATACAGAGAAGACGATTGACCAGTACCTAACCACGGGCAAGCTAGTTGAGAACCTGTGCGGTAGGTTTGGCGTGAATTGCGGCGAGTTCCTCGAGAGGGACTTAATCGTCTACAACCCAGCAACAGTCGAAGAACTAGAGGACTTCATAAAGCTCAAGCTGGCTAACCAAGTGATTACCGGGGGCGTTGGTGTTGTCATTATCGATAGCGTAACAGCCCTTTACCGAGCACAGTTCCGCGGTAGGGAGAAGCTGGCGGAGAGGCAGCAGAGGTTGCACTACGTACTCGACTGGATCAGGCGATTAACAATAAAGTTCGGGGTACTGGCCATATACACGAACCAGGTAATGACGATGCCAACCGGCTACGTCGAGATCAAGCTACCGGTTGGTGGTAATGTTTTAGCCCACACAGTGAATAGCAGGTGGCTAATGCTCAGGCCAAGCAAGGCTAAGCCCGAGGGCGTCATGAGGGCACTCGATGTCCCAGGCTTAGCCCCTGGCACCGAGGTCAAATACACAATCGGTGATGATGGTCTCCATTGATTCTGCCTTTAAAAATTAATTAGTTGTTAGTCGATGCATGTCTCAAGGCTGAAGGTGATTAGCCAGGGGTTGGTTAAGTTCTACACGGTTGAGGGTAGGGAGAACTTCGGCTTGAAGACGAGCATTGAGGTTCACCAAGTCATTGACCCAACCTACCAAATGCCCGAGTACACGGCATACATCATCGATGACGTCCCCGACTGGCTAATAGCACTGCCCCTGGACTACATAGCCGAGAGACTCGGCTCTGGAGACAAACCTGAGAACGCAATCAAGAAGGCATTGGGTCTAATCAATGTTAAGCCAAGTAGTGAGAACGTTGATTTGGCTAGGAGGGTGTTTGAGCGTTGGTTGAATGCCTATGGGGCCTTTACCCCATTGTTCCTAATGCCAGAAATCACGGACATATACATTAGGAGACTTGATGATGGCTTTGTCGTCCATGTGAATCACGAGGAGCTTGGGCTTATGCGCGTAGTCATCGGTTGGGAGCCGTATGAGTTAATCGTTAGGAGGGGCTTGAGGAGGGTGGTCAAGAAGGTAACGCCCAATGACTTCGACGCCATAAGCTACCTCTTTAGGCGCTTCGCCATTAGAATGAAAACACCAATAACCACTCACAACCCAATGCCTGACTTGGTGGATCCGGAGTTTAGGATTAGGATTGCCGTAACCTCAGACCCAATTGGTAGACCTATGCAGTGGGCCTCAATTAGGGTACTCCCGAGGAGACCCAGGTTAATCACTGAATTAATTAGGAACAACATGATTAGCATAGACCAAGCAGCACTATTGTGGCTGCTGGCTGATTACAAGGTCCCCATCTTGTTCGTAGGCCCAATGGGTGCTGGCAAAACAACATTACAAAACGCGATTGCGTTCTTGCTTGTTGATAAGGTGATTGCCCTGGTCATGGACGTAGTCGAGCTGTACTTGCCATTCCATCGGGTTGTTTTGCCGATGCTGGAGAGGAGGGCGTTTGCTAGGGGCATCGAATCGATTGATAAGGTCAAGCTCATAAGCCATGCGTTGAGGTCAGGCGCCGACATTATTTTGGTTAATGAGGCTAGGGAGGACAGTGAATTCAGGGCATTGCTTGAGGCCATGACCCTTGGTCATGGCACAATAACCACATTCCACGCGTATGACTACGAGGATGCGGTTACTAGGCTTAAGGTTAAGGGCTTTATTGATGCCGAGAGG
>Ga0040890_100108_pt1 | contig 19626 bp, 17 predicted proteins | sample Arccon5D1_EMetaG_FD_55176 | JGI IMG/M metagenome (GOLD analysis project Ga0040890, IMG submission 55176) | Archaeal communities from Yellowstone National Park, Wyoming, USA - Archaeal consortia 3 (5D1_ECH) MetaG | ecosystem: Environmental > Aquatic > Thermal springs > Unclassified ...
CTAGGCGGCGACAGGCATCGCGCACGCCCACCTATTATCCACAGCCACGGGCTGCTAATTAAGTAACTCGGCGCATTAACCAACGCCTCAACCGCTGATTCACCTGCCTGCAACCCCACCCACCCGCCGGGTGGTTGAGGCCCCCTCGGCATTGCCACACGTGCCTTGCTTAACAGTGATGGCGCCTAGGCTTAGGGTGTTTAAGCTACCAGCGCTAGGCTTTAAGGCCAGCTTAACATCACCACCCCTCAATGAGGTAGATCACAGCCACATCATTGAGCCAGGTACCCCTTGGCCAAGGGGGTTTAGAGGGTGGGGAGTTTGGGCTAATAGGCTAACCTTCACGATGCTTATAAAACTTTCATTCGAATAATGCTGCCCCGAGAATGGGGGTAAGCCCCGACGGTGATTGGGATGCCAAGGTGCACTGGTTATACGGTATATAGTATTGGTTATATAGTACGCCCTCATTAACCAGCCTTAGTTCACCGGTTAACTAAGCACCCCGAGGCCCAATACACCAATGCACCCTGGAGCCGGGTTCCCAGTGGTCTAATCAATGCTTAGGCACTTGTTGAGCATTACGGTGAGCAATGGTAATGATCCATAATCCTAACACTAAGGTGGTTGCAAGCGCCTCCAATCAGCGTCATCACCATTATTGTTGAACAGCAAAACTTAAAGGCTAATATGAGTGGGTTTTTCGGGGTGTGTGGGGTGAGGTTGGGTTGGTACGTGATTGTTGGTGTCGTTGTTGCCCTCGCCGTTGTTGCCTTCCTCATGCTGCACACTGCGCATGAGGCGCCAGCGCAGTACGTTGGTTCACCCAGTGGATATGAGGGATTTGTGCCGAGCGGCCAAACAGTGAATTATAATGGAAATACAGATCCTACAGGTGATTTAATATTAAATAATGGAACTACATTACATAATACAGTATGGGATGGACAATATGCAGGTACAATAATTCAAAATCATGATCAGATAGGTCAATTGAATAACCAGTTTGTTGGACAAACTGATCCAGTGAATAATCAACCATATGTAAACTTACAGGATTTCTATGTAATTAAGGGTCAAGTACCAATTGAACAGGTAACAATAAATGGACAACCATATTATGTAATAGAAGCAAATAATATAAACCCAGCAAACATTGCAGGATTCTACACATATCAAGGATGGGTACCTAACTTTGAAGTAGCAATAAATACACAAGGAACAACAGCGGCAGGATTTCCAGGAAACTCACCAGTATTCCAATGGACAAACATAACAGGAACAGTAGCATACCAAACAATGTTATATCAACATTATGCAGACCTTTTTGGAGGATCTGTATTAATATTATCTAATAAAACCATAATTCCATACGGTATAACCACTAGTCCTTCGGGTTCAGCTCTTTTTAACTTTACTTCTCCACAACAATCATATAATCCTTCCAGCTAATTTTTTAACATAGATTTTTAGGATACACTTACAACATAAGGAACTCCATAAGTTATTATAACCCAATCCAAATACATAAATCCAGATCCNCCTCCCGAGCCTGCTGAGACAAATAAATAAGGAGTTCCGATATATACACTTGCATCATCTTGTAAGTAATTTATAGTAATACTATTACTTGGATTACTATTATCATTATACCGTTCCTCATATCCAAAAGTTCCAGGTACAAATTTACTATTTACTTCACCATAAGTAAAATAATTATAATTATTCAAAGCTGCTTGATGATTTTTGTTTGGTTGATTAAATGCAGTATTATATGCATTTATGTATGATTGTGCAAATATTGGCTCTCTTGTTTGTGTACTTATATTTCCTGGTGGTGCTGGTGGTATTGCGTATGCACTATCGCACCCAAAACAATCCACAATTCCATGTGTATTGTTCTGAGGCAAGTGAATAATTGAAAATATTCCCATTCAACAAGAAGAATATATTCATATTATTTTCTGCCTGGAACCAATTATATAACCAAAACACGCCATTGAGAATAATCATTCTTATTATTTTGTTGGTCTGGTGGCATAAAGGCAAAATAATTTGGTAATCAACGGCAAACCTAGCCATTCATGGCGGGGAGGGGGTCAGATGGGCAGGTACCCCTATATATTTGTGGAGGGCATGAGCGGAGTGAGCGCTGCGAGTATGATTGATGAATTAATCAATATCCCATTGGCGGCGATCTATACTATGCTTTTCTCGGCCATTTTCTTTGCTGCGGTATTTAGTTTAGCGTTTTACTACGCGGTGTTGCGGAGATTCATTCCGGAAATTGAGGATTAATCTATAAATCTGCTCTTTAATCAGTTATTTAAATAATTATAATAAAAATTTGTTAGTATCCACAATTTTTATATATGGGATATTATAATAATTAATTATATGATGAGCGAAAAAACCGGAGGCATGACTCCCCCCAAAATAGCAATAATGGTGCTGGCCCTAGCCGTTATTGCGGCAATTATGGTGGCGGCACAGGAATATGAAATCGCCAACACATATGGCAAAACCATTGAAGCGCTTGAACTAAATGGATTAGTCGTTAAATCAGTAAACGGCACTGAGCTCTCGCTAAGTACTGCCCTCGCGTTAATCAAGACTCCCCGCATAGGAATAGTGACCCCCATGGCTATGGAGGAGGCGCCGATATTGGCGGCTATGAAGGTTCAAGCGGTGGCCTACATAGATGGCTACGCCTTCTACTTGGGATCAATAAATGGTCGGCCCGTGGTTCTGGTTAGGAGCGGCGAGAAGGAGTATGCAGCTGAATTAGCTACTTACTTAATGGATACTCACTTCCATGTGGTAGCAGCAATACTCAGCGGAACAGCTGGATCAAGAAATCCAAATGTGAGGGTGGGTGATGTAGTTGTTGGGGCATTCGTGGTAGATAAATCATCCATTCATTACCATAATAGGGGATTCCAAAGCGATTATACCGGCGTCGAAATGGTGCTGAATAATTTCTCATTGATAAGCAAGTCGCTAATAACTACATACGGCGAAGAGGGGCCAATGCCTCAAAATGCCTCCACGTATGGATACGGCCCCGGCACGCCAAGCCCTAACTATGCTTACATTGCCGTGCTGCCCGCCTCGCTGGGCCTAGTGCAGACAGCGGAGGCGGCGGCCAATATGCTCGGCAATACATCGTTAATTGATGCGACAGGCCTAAACGTGACAGGCTCCATACCGGCTAGGCTAATAGTGGGCGTGATAGGGTCGGCGAATCAATGGACTGAACCGCTTTCCTGGATGGAGGCTCAGAACGCCCTTTACGAGACTGATGCAGGCGAGAACGAGGGCTTTGGATTTGCGTATGCCAATGCCCAATTAGGCGTTCCCTGGGTGATAATAAGAGGCATATCGGATACGCCGTGGTACCCATCCACTTACCACGGGGTGCTAGCTGCAGATAGAGCGGCGCTGGTTGTAATATATGTAATCACTCACTTCACAGAGCTTAACCTTTATAATACTACATCGTTCAGCGACTTATCGCCGCTCTCAAATGCTGCAATGCATGGATACATAGTTGCCAATAGGGCCTATTATAATGTGACTCCAGTCACTGAGATCCAATACACCGCAATTAATGGATCCCAAGTAACAATTAATGGCTCACGGGGCGAGTATTCCTATCCCCAGGGAATAGTCATCGGATATAATGCAAGCTCTGATCAATTGATCTACTTGGCTCCATCACAATAATTCGAAGCTCCCATATAAGCGTATTACTGCCTAAGGGCAAGGAGGAGCATAATTTCGTTAAAAACAATATTTTACCCAATAAAAGAGGGGAGCGAATGCTTTAAAGTTTCCCTAGGCATTAGTGGCGTGAGGGCAGTAATAGTTAATGGAAAGATGGATTACTCTATAATGGACGTTAAAGAACCATCAGCGGCTCCGGGCCGCGTTGTTATGTCAGTAACATATGCCTCCCTTTGCTATAGGGATTTACTGGAGTTAATGGGGTATTACCCCCGAATGCGTTTTCCAGTTATCCTCGGCCATGAGGCGGTGGGGATGGTTACGGAATCAATGGATCCCAGGTATAAGGCGGGCGATAGGGTGGTCCCAATGCTTTATGAACCGGATGGAACATGCGACATGTGCTTAAGGGGAGAGGAAGTATATTGCAGAACCAGGAGGAGTTATGGTGAGGATGTCGATGGTTTCTTCGCAGAGAAGGCAAGCATATCTGGGAATGCCTTAGTGAAGGTCCCGCCATGGGTCAGCGATGAATTGGCTGTCCTAACTCCCTGCGTGCTAGCCATGATTCATAAGGGATTAAGAAGGGCCTCGCTTATTCCTGGGGAGTCAGTGCTAGTGACGGGGGCCGGCGGCGGGGTTGGGATCCATGCGGTTCAATTAGCTAAGGCAATGGGGTCCAGAGTCATTGCGGTGACAAGTTACGAGGATAAGGCGAGGGAGTTACGGCGGTTCGCGGATGATGTGATAATTGGACCCAAGTTCAGCGAGGAAATCAAGAAGAGGGTGGGCGAGGTTGATGTCGTGATTGAGAATGTGGGGACGCCGACCATTGGTGAGTCAATGAGAAGCCTTAGAATGGGCGGCAGATTAGTGCTAATAGGGAATGTTAATCCAAACGAGGCCTACGAGTTTAAGCTGGGCTACGCCATAATGAAGGACATATCAATAATAGGCAATGTAGCCGCGCATAGAGGAGATATTTGGAGGACCTTTGAATTAATGAGGAATCATAGCGTGGAGCCTGTCGTGGCTAAGTATGGGTTGGAGGATTTTGGAAAGGCACTTGATGACTTGAGAAATGGGAGAAAGATCGGTAAAATACTGCTGAAACCGTAGGGTGAATCAATTGAAAAAAGGCTTAGGCCCCGGCTCATTCGTATCGCGAGCATTGAACCTAATATCGTTCCTATTGCTTCCATTAACTATGAGGGAGGCTGGGCTACCCATGGTTTCCGCCTTAATTCCATTGATTCCTTACTATATCGGCATAGCCATTATGCGGGGAGTAAGATTGAGGTCGCCTCACTATATGGGGCCCCTAATTAACATAACGTGGTCATGGATATACGTGGCGATCTTCATCATAATGTATATGAATGCATTGAAATGGCTGATCCTAATCCCCACGATTTTTGCCGGCTTAATAATGGGGATCGGGGACTCTGTTTACCTATCGCTCCGGACCTGGGAATCAACAGCGATAATGGCTTCATCCATATCCATTGCCCTCTCAATATTGCGGAGTTACTGGTTGCCGTTATCCATATCCATTGCATCATATGCCGCCGCCATCATTAGCGCAATATTGATGCGTGGAACCGAGGCTCCCAGGCAGAAGCGCATAGGTATCTCTATCATTGATGCGGTGGGGCTCGGCTTATCGCTTGGAACAGGCATAGTGCTTTTCACGGGTCAACCCGCCCTCTACATGGCTGCCTTAGCGTCCCCCCTAGTTCTCAAGAGAAGAATGATTGTGTTGATCCTGGTCGCGGCATCGATAATTGCCTATGCATTCTCCCAAGCATTAATAGGCGCCGCATTAAGCGGCGTGGCGGCTTGGGCATATAGTGGTTGGGTTAAGGCTTATAATCCATAGTCAAGGTTCTTACTGCAAAGCCATGAGCGATGGCAATTATTTGAGGCTAGGCTTTGCCTTCAATTATTGTGTTGGCGTTTTACTTATGGATTTGATGTGTTAGATGGTGTATGTTTGCTGCTGCTTGCGTTCAGGTTGTTCCCTGGCCGTCTTTATTTTATCCCTTATTTTCTCAAATTTCTTTCCCACCAGCACTATTTTTATGTTGTCCATTGTGATTGATCTATTCGTTATGTTGATTGTGTATTGCTTGAGCATTAATGCGCCGCCATACATGTCTATTATGTAGAGGGGGGAGATGAATTTCGTGGATCCCTGCTCGTATTGGACGGTGAGCGGTGGATGATCATAGGCCTCGTTCGCGTCGTTCAAGTAAATTGCCTCCACTAGCTTCATGGAGTCCTTCTCCATGAATTGCCCAACCATTATATGCATCGGCTTCTTTAGATCCTCGCTGTACTCCACCTCTATGGGTATATCGAATTTCCTATACCTGCTTAACTCATCCATTAATACGTTCTCTATATTATCCAGGGGCTCCAGTCTCTTCACTAGGGGTATCGATAACATTAATCTAATCTGAGTTTCGGACTATAAAAGCATTCAGGTGAGCACCGATATTTTTGGAGTGCATTGCCCATAGTCAAAATACATGTCACGTTTATATACCTTGATGAGCACCATAAATCATGGGTATAGATTCGCTGCTTGAGAAGTGCTGTGTGGAGATCGGCATAACTGTTAGCGGCGCCTCTTCCTTGGCTATTCCCATACAGTTCTATAGGAAGTCAGAGGATAACGCCGTGGAGGAGCAATTAGCCCTCGTCAGGGACGATTCGCTCAGGGATCAATTATTCTTCGGGGTGGTGCGTAGAATAACTAAGCTGGAGCCGCTGGTGAGGGATAGGGTGCGGAATCCCTTCGTTGATAGGCCGGAGATAATGGATCAATCAATGTTGATGCCATTCACCAACGGCATGGTTAGGCTGTACGGCATGATAACGCCAAGCGGATTAAGCACGGAGGTTAGCCACGTGGCTACGCCCGGCTCCAAGGTGTTCCTCGTGAGGGATGGCACTGTCCTTAACGATTACCTAAAGGTCTCTGCCGGGATAAATGTGGGTAGCCACAAGTACAGTAATTGGTCGATCAAGCTAGATCACTACTTCGTTAATTATCATATTGGGGTCTTCGGCGCAACCGGGGTTGGGAAGTCGAGGCTAATAAGGGGATTAATAGGTGAATTGAGGCGGGCGGGGTATAGGGTGGTTGTTTTCGATCATAGCGGGGTGGATTACGTGCCATTCATGAAGGAGCACGTGATTTCATCTAAGGAAATCAAGATAAGTCCCCCCACCATAGCTTCCGTGATAGCAAGTAAGGCAAGACTTGGGTGGCAGAGCTACGGCGAATATATTGAGGTAGCTACAATAACGTATACCATGCAGGATGAAGGCAAGAAGAAGCAGACCCTACTTCTAGATCCACAGCCATCCAGGGAGATCAAGTGGAATAAGGCTAGCTTCACGAGGCACCTAGTTGAGAAGATGAGGGGAGTTGGGGCTAGGGACTCCTCAGTGGAGAAGGCTAAGCTATTCATCGAGTACTTCATTGATGATTCCTTCTTCGATGAGCTCAATAGGAGGGTGGTGGAGCCAAGCGACGTTGTTAAGAGGGCCATTGAGGGCGGCATTGCCGCAATAGATCTGAGCGCTGACACGGATTTAACTGTTAAGCAGGCAATAATAGCTGACGTGATTGATTCGGCGTGGGAAATGGTTAAGCGGGGCAGCATTAAGGTGCCGGCTAACCTGGTCTTTGTAATAGATGAGGCCCAGAATTATGTTCCAGAGGACGAGTGGACAATATGCAAGGACTCCATCGAGACCACGGTTAGGGAGGGCAGGAAGTGGGGATTATCGCTGCTGTTGGCCAGCCAAAGAATAGCGAGGGACATAAAGTCAAGCATTAGAGCCAATCTGGGCACAGTCTTTTTCTCCAGGCTCTCGGCGCAGGCTGACTTGAAGGAGATAGGCGCATACCTGGACATAGCTGACATAAGCGAGGCGACGCTCTCTCAACTTGGCACTAGGGAATTCTTTGTGGCTGGACTAATGAATCCCCTGAGGAAACCGCTCCTCCTTAAGGTGAGGGAGGTGGATTAGGAGTGGAAACTTCCTCAATTGATTTCTGGATTGACCCACCGCTCCTCCTCTCCATATTCGTTGATGTAAAGAACATAGTTGAGAAGATGAAGGGAACAGAGTCATCAAATATAATTAATGAGGTTAAGGCCCTCCTCGGCGATAGGGTTAAGCCAATAATGGAGGCGGGGGGAGATCTTAAGGCATACGCCATTGATTCAAGCTATGCCGATCCAGCGCTGGAGTTAGTTGGGGGAGTATTGACCGTGGTGGCCTATGGTTATGTGGGCAACACCGGTAATGAGGCGGATAAATTCGTGACCGGAACGGTATTTTTCGAGGACACTAATGAAGTTGAGAAGACAGTGGCATTTCGTTCATCAATAATGGAGCGTGAGCTTGCTGTGAAGTTAATGAATGAGAAGAAGCGGGGCTCCAGGAAGCTGGATCTAATTGTCCTTGATGGGGATATAGCTCTCCACCCGCTTCCCTATAACTTGCCCAGCAAGAGAAGCGAGAGGAGCGTTGTTGAGAAGACAATGAAGCGATTACTGAAAGAGGCTGCGGCAACAGGGACAACAATAGTGGGAGTGGTGAAGAGGGTTAGGTCTAAGTACGTCTCCGCATTGATGGGCAAGTGTCTTCCTGTCAACGATAAATTATTGATGAGCATGATGCTGGATAGGGGGCAATACATTGAGCTTGGAACATTTGGGGAACTCCTACCAAAGTGGGTTGAGGTGAATTACTTGAAGTGCTGGAGCGATGAGGAGTACTTACGTAAGCGGCGGTTCGAGGAGGGGAGAAGCAATTTGGAGGCAGTATTCAACTCGGAATTGGGATCATTAAAGGGAGTGGAGGTTGCTTTCTATAAGGCTATGAATTCAGCAATAGCCACCAAGATAGAGGTGCTTGATTTTGGGGGGCTTGGGCTCGATAAAGTGATTGGCTTCCTAGCTGGGCAAACAACTAATACTGGGTACCCATACATACTTGATACCGTTGATACTGTTGTCAGGATAGATACTAGGCTCCTCGATTACGTGAGAACATTACTAATTAGGAACGCGAGCGAAGTAAGTAGTGACCTAATTAATGCATTGCTTCAATTAACTAACCCCCAAAAGGCTTACCTATATAAGCAATTAGAGGCTTAAGTCTTCCTAGCCTTATTTTCACGCCTAGTCATTATTAAGCAATATTTTTAAGTCCATTTTATTAGGTTAGTAACGGTGTCTGTTATTGATTTCGGATTGGAGGGTTCATTCAGTTCAAAAACAATAGAGGGCAAGGTACTTGAGTACTGGAGACTAAATAAAATCAAACATAAGTGGCTCAACGCGGTGGGTCCGAGGGGTAGATTCACATTCCTCGAGGGACCCCCGACAGTGAATGGTTTCCCCCATGTTGGGCACGCAAGGGGCCGGACATATAAGGATGCGGTGCTTCGCTATAGGCACATGCTGGGGTACTCGGTTTGGGCCCAGGGGGGATGGGATGAACAGGGCTTACCGGTGGAGCTTGAGGCGGAGAAGGCCCTTGGCGTATCCAGCAAGAAGGAGATAGAGCAGGTTGGGTTGGATAAGTTCTCAGAGAAATGCAATGAATTAGTGGATCACTATTTGAAGTACTGGATTGAGATAGGCACGGATAGGCTGGGCGTGTGGCTTGATACCGATAATGCTTATGAAACGCGTAAGCCTCAGTACATCGAGCACGTATGGTCATTAGTGAAGATGGCGTGGGAGAAGGGGCTCCTCTTCGAGGATTATAGGGTATTGCCGTTCTGCCCGAGATGCGAGACCGCCCTAAGCGATGCTGAGGTGGATCAGGGCTATAAGGAGCGGAAGGATCCAGCCATATTCGTCAAGTTCAAGGTACTAGGTGTGGAGAACACGTATCTAGTTATTTGGACCACTACGCCCTGGACATTGATAGATAATGAGGCTGTGGCGGTTAATCCATCATTCACGTACGCCTATGTCGATGTTGGTAAAGAAGTGCTGATTGTGGCTGAGAAATTGGTGGAACCACTAATGCATAAATTCGGCATCAATAATTATAAGGTGTCACGGACGGTTAGCGGAAAAGAACTTGAGGGACTTCAGTACGAGCACATATATAGGGGGGATCAGCATAGAGTGATAACGGCTGACTTCGTGACCCTAGAAGATGGTTCTGGCTTGGTTCACATAGCGCCGGCCCATGGCCCCGAAGACTTTGAGGCAGCTAAGAAGCATGGCATCCCAGTGACGAATACTGTTGAAATAAATGGAATATTCAGCGCCGGTCCATTCAAGGGCAAGTACTTCCTAGACGTTAATTCCCTCGTCATTAAGGACTTGAAATCAAGGGGCCTGCTTCTCCATAGGGATGAAGTGACCCATCAATATCCGCATTGCTGGCGATGCAATACGCCGCTCATATATAGGGCAGATAAGCAGTGGTTCCTCGGAATATCGAGTCTGCGGGAAACCATGACTCAGGAACTCAAGAAGGTAGCGGTGTACCCCGAGTCTCTTAGGAATAGATTTGATGATTGGATAGCCAACATAAGGGACTGGACAATATCTAGGTCAAGAATATGGGGGACGCCGCTCCCAATATGGAGATGCAGAAATGACCCAAGCAAGATGATGGCCATAGGATCACTCGAGGAGTTGAGGAGGGGGGCCAAGGAATTGCCTGATGTGCCGCCCGAGAAGTTGGTTCACAGGCCATGGATAGACATGGTTAAGGTGGAGACCGAGTGCGGGGAGTGGGTGAGGGAGCCATTCGTGATGGATGTTTGGCTGGACAGCGGCGTCGCTTGGATAGCTGGCCCAGATGGATTGCGGAACAAGGAGTGGAGCTTGATTTATCCCTTTGATTGGGTGACGGAGGCCGTGGATCAGACGAGGGGTTGGTTCTACTCTCTCCTCGCCACGTCGGTTCTTTGGATGGGTAAGGCCCCATATAAATCAATGTTAATTCAGGGGCATATACTGGACAAGTATGGCCACAAGATGAGTAAAAGCAAGGGCAACGTGACGTGGGTGCAGGACATGCTGGACAAGTATGGAGCAGACGCATTGAGGCTTTACCTCCTCTCAAAATCGGCGCCGGGCGATGCATTGGCATTTAATCCAGATGAAGTCAAGCTATCTCTCAATGTCCTTGGAGTGCTGTGGAACTCTGTTAAGTTCGCCAAGACTTATATGGAGCTCGATGGCTTTACTCCGGCGAAGCTGGTTAAGGAAATGGATGAAGCTAGGCCCGAGGATCTCTGGCTCCTCTCCGTGACTAATAAGATGATTAAGTCAGTGAGGGATCACATGGAGAAAATGGAGCTTCACCACGCTGCGCGGGAGTGGATGGATTTCATAGTGGAGGACATAAGCCATAGATACATTAGATTAATGAGGAGGAGGGCGTGGATGGAGGGCGAGACAAGGGAGAAATTAATTGCCTATACAGTGCTTTACGAGGCCCTCAGAGCCGCGATAGTGGTTGGCGCCATGTTTGCCCCATTCACCACGGAGTACCTGTACCAAGCCTTCCTTAAGGGCATGGAGAATGGGCCCGAGAGCGTGCACATGCTGATGCTGCCTGAATCAAACGAGAAATTGATTAATGGGGACCTGGAGGCAACGTTTGACCTAATATTCGAGATAGCTTCCCAATCAGCTAATATTAGGAATAAGATGGGGGTTAAGCTGAGGTGGCCCCTCAGGGAGCTAGTGATAAGCGGCAAGGGATCCGCCGCGCTTAAGCAACATGAGGAGGTTCTCGCATTCCTAGCAAATGTCAAGACCGTTAGATTCACCGATGAGGAGTGCGGAGAGGGGTATGAATCGCTTGAGGCAAGTGGATTAAGGATATGCCTAAGCAAGAACATGGATGAGTCGCTCCTCTACGAGGCGCTTGCGCGTGAATTAATAAGGAGGATACAGGTAATGAGGAGTAAGCTTAATCTGCAGATGGAGGAGAGAGCGAAAGCCAGAGTGAGCACTAAGGATGAGGAGATGCTTACCGCTGTTAATAGGATGAAGAGCTACATAGAGGGGGAGACGCGGACCGAGATATTAATTGAGCAGCCGAGCGGAAGCGGCTTAATGCAGGAGTGGGACATAGATGGGAAGAAGGTAGTAATAGAGCTTAGCAGGGGAAGCTAGAGCCGAGCGGTCCTGACCTCGATCCTCATCAATAATCGAGCCACGTCAAGCGGCGCCATTTTCTCCATTAAATTACTCCAAACAGTTCTGTTGATTACTATTATTATTTGAGGCAACTCATCCATGCCACTTAATCTGCTCAATACCTTGGCTCCCTGTGATGCATCCCTTATGGGCAGAATGCCGACCCCTATATCATTAATCACGGGTAGACCCGTCTCGTCGCTTAAGAGCATTATGGCTGCTCCCAAATTCCCCTCAACTATTATTATCAATGGCTTCACATCAATTGCCCGCGCCTCATCAGTTATAAAGATGATTATAGTATTGCACTAGTTAAGGGGAAAGAGTCTTATTCGTGGCTGGATTATCTTGAGTAACCATGGGTGTCTCAGTTTTTGCGCCAGGTCTCCTTCGAGGCCAGTATCCCAATCAGCATTATCGTTGATGCTAAGTACATGGAGATCACCCAGGCAGGCAATAAGCCAATTAACTCGCTTAGCGATAATATTATGGAGATGGCTGTGCTGCCTATTATTGCGCCCCCATTATACGTGAAGCCAACTGCCGTGGATCTATATCGCTCGTTGAAGCTCTCGGATAGAAATGATGGAATGATAGAGAAAATCGCCGCCTCTAGAAATGCCTGCACGCTGAAGGCTGGGAGAGCATAAGTTGGGCCCATGCTTCCCATAATAAGTAGAGGACCCGTTGCCGCAGTGAATAGGGCTGAGTATAGCAACATGCTTCTACGCCTACCCCCCACTGCATTGGAGAGTGCTCCCCCGATCCATACGCCTAGTAGGGAGGCTAAATTAATGATGGCCACGTACTCCCCCACCAAGTAATTCGGGTACTTCATCATCTCCATGAAGCCCGGGTAGAAGCTCAATGTCGCCGTGTTTATGAAGAGTAGGCCGGTGGTTATTAGTAGGGCAGTGAATATCTTGCCCGTGGATTCCCTGAACATGGCGATGATGGGAACCTTCTCGACTGCCTGTTTCCTTAGTAGGTCCTCAAACACTGGACTCTCGTAAGCTATTCTCCTGAGGAGGAAAGCCAAGGCGCCAGGTATGAATAGGATTAGGAATAGGATTCTCCAGCCATATTCCTGGAACTTAATTGGCCCATAGGCATGGCTTATGATGGCGAATATGGCGGCCATGATGAAGTAACCCACTCCGAAGCCGCTCTGTATTAGGGAACCAATGAATCCCCTCCTCTCAGGCGGCACGCTCTCCATTACTAGCGCTGTTCCTCCCCCATACTCGGCTCCAGCGAACATTCCCTCAACGAATAGAAGCAGATATAGAAGAATGGGAGCTAGTAATCCGGCTTCTCCATATGTTGGGAGAAGGCCCTTGGCGCCGCCGAATATGGAGAATCCCAGCACAGTTATTGCAAGCATGTTTCTGCGACCGATCTTGTCCCCAAGGTAATTGCCGAAGAGGAGGGAACCAATTGGTCTAGCCAATGCCTCCACGGCGAAGCCGGCGAACGTCACTATTAACCCTAATTTCCCTAAGTTGGGCGGCAGCATTATTGTGCTTATTGTCACTGCGACCAGGGCGTAAGCTATTGTTGTAAAGCCGTCCAGCAACCATCCGGACCAAGCCGCCAATACCTGCACCCATTGTCTACTGCTTAGTCCATACACTTGCGGGCAATGCATTAATCATTTTAAAGCGTTAAGTAATAATTCAATTAATATTATCGGTAAGAGAAGGCAAGGCTGTGATAACAGAGCGATAAACCTCGCCCTTTAGGGCGGGGAGGAGGCCAGAAGTTAAACCCAGTACTAAATTCCAGCTCTCAAACTTATGGAACTTAAATAATGAAGAAGCCAGTAGCCACTAATCTCATAGGCAGGACCTCTTGGAACCCGAATCCGCAGTCCCATGACTATATACAAAAAGATATATACTACCTAGATCTATTTAATATTATGGCTAGGAGACTTGGGGTACTCATTGGTCTTGGCATAGGTATCCTATTGATTGCATCTGCGGTCATTATTTTTCTATTCTTGGGTTCATCAAGCCTTGCATATGTTTTCTATAGGGATTCATACATTACGGCGACTACATCAAGTTCAATATGGATTATTAATATGACGACTCCACCATATAATGAGACGACCAGCATTCCATCGAACCTAAACATTATATATTCCACCTTGGCGAAACACGGCGTAACTAACTATACCTTAGCAGTATTAATTAGAAATGGCAGCTACTACTATGCTCTCTTTGCTGTAAAGACCGGTAATGGAGAGGGGTATGTTGGAGTGTTTGTACGTGGCAATATGGCTGAAGTGGATGATGGATTGAGGGAGATTTTATTCAATGAATCAATTACTGAGAAGAGGGCAGCGATGGGCAGCGATGAATACATCGTTGATATTATTGAGTACAAACTATTTAACTTAACCAGCCCAATCTTGAAGACATACTTCCCCGACGCCACATTCTTTGGAGGGTATGTTAATTATACCGAGGACTTCCACATCGCCGGAGTATTGCTTGCCTCGCAGTCCGCATTAGGTGATTTTATTGGCGAGTATGGCCAATGGGTTGAATTAACCTACGCCAACGATATATATAGAACCTTCGTTCTATGGGCTGATAATTGCGCCAACACTAATACCAATGATCACTCGCCATACTATATGCATGGATTTTATGCTTGGAATTATGCAAGTGGCTCATACTATGAATTGTTATCATGCGCAAGCACGTTAGAGGCTTGGTGGGCTATGCAGAATGGCTGGACTGTTAATACAATAGCTAAGATATCTTATAGCAGCTATTATAATAAGGGAGTGGCGCCATGCGGCACTTGCCCAGCGCCGCCTTGATGATCGGTATTAAGCCACCTGGTATGGCCGCTCATTCCTTTAATGCGTTGTGATAAAGCAAACGACAAATCTCGCCCTTTAGGGCCGGGGAGGAGGCCAGTAATGGCAATTCCAGTTTTTAAACATTATTTAACGCCCCCTAAGGAGAGGCACTGATGAGGCTATTGCAACAATGATGAGGCCAGCATCAGAAATGACATGCCTATCCCCAAGTTGCTTGATATGGAGGCAGCCAAGGCAACGCCTACCCCGGCCATTATGCGCCCCAACAGGAAGGTGAAGTTTGTTCCAGTTGCCCTTACCTGTGGTGGATATAGCCTCCCCATCAATATCCCCATGTAGGCGAAGAATGATGATGCAAAGTAGCCCAGCGCTATTGGCACAATAATTAAGCCCCAATTCATTAAATTAATTACTAAGAATAATAGAGAGGAGGCGAGAGCCATTGTGGAGAGCGTTATTGTTGTCTTGAAGCTGCCCCACCTATCCATTATGTACCCAGCCAAACCGAATGATACGGCCATTAACGTGGATAGCGCAATTAGCGTTGCCTCGTAAGTGATCCCCCTGAAGCCCCTAATTAGGATATAGGTCGGGACTAGGCTTATGAATGGTACAGTGAACATGAATGCCGATGCAACTAGAACAGTGCCTAATGCCGTTATTGATCTATATTGAGGCGAGAATATTTCCCAGTAACTAGTTCTCAGCGATTGGAACCGAGTCTCAGGTATAGCTAGGAGAGACGATAGGGAACCAATTAGACTCACTACCCCAATTATAGCCATGTATGGCCTCCAACTCCTCACTAGGAAAGATGTGGCTGCATCCAGAAGCATGCCGACCGGGTATAAGCCCTGCATGATGCCGCCCAGCAAGCCTTGATTGCTTCGCCACACCTCCACAATAACAGCGTAACTAATCCCATTCTCTGAATTAACGCCGAAACCAACGAGGAACCAAAGCAAGTAAAGCTCCCATATATTAGTGATTAGGGAAGTAATTAACGTGGCTAAGCCGAATATCAATATGGATAACCCCAACCCAATTCGCCGACCCCACCTATCCGCAACTACTCCAATCACTACACCCCCCAACGCGCCGCCGATGAATGATAGAGTCACGGCTAAACTGATCAGCGATACGCTGACCCCCAAGGCACTGGATAATTGTGGAATCACGTATATTATCGAGAATACGCTATAGGCGGAGAGGAGGAAGGGAATCATGACTCCCAAAGCCCTTAAAGCGCTCATCGCATAATAAATTAATTAAACCCTTTTTAATGGATTACCAGTAAATGCATGAAGCGACGCATCATGGAGGGAATTGGAACGGTAAAAATTAAAAAGGCAGCAAGTACGTCGGTATCAAGGCCCCGGTAGTATAGCCTGGTCAAGTATGCGGGCCTCTCGAGCTTTTGGGCGCAGACAGCCCGAAACCCGGGTTCAAATCCCGGCCGGGGCATCAATCATAATAAAATCAACGGATATTAAGTGCCGAACGCATGGGTAATGCATTAATCTATGTTCTCCTCCCCGCCCTAAAGGAGCGGGGACTATCATTCTTATTGATATAAAGAGAAGGAAAAGCTAAAAAACTCCTCATTAGATAGGCGCATGAGCCGGGGTGGCCGAGTTGGCCCAAGGCGCGGGCCTGCTAAGTCCGTCCCCGAAAGGGGGCCCGGGTTCAAATCCCGGCCCCGGCGCCACATCGTTTCAGGATTATGAGAACCAACAATTATGTGAAATAATTGAAGATTGAAAAATAGATAAGCGGGGAATTATTATCTAATTGAATTACCTTTTTTCTATGGGTACGTATGGCACGTCGTGTGGCCCCACGTAGCATGCCCTGGGCCTGAATAGCCTGTGCTGGTTGAGGTACTCCATGGCGTGCGCAGACCAGCCGACCACGCGGCTCATTGCGAATATTGGGGTATAGTACTCGTATGGTATGCCCAGCAGGTACATGGCGATGCCGCTCCAGAAATCTATATTCGGATATAGATACTTGCTGGCCAATTTCTCCAGCACAACGGCCTCCACCTCGCTCGCTATATTGTAGTACGTCATGTTGCCCTTTGATTGGCTTAATTCCTTCACTAGTTCCTTATATATCTTGGCCCTTGGATCATAAGCCTTATAGACGCGGTGCCCCACGCCCATTAATCTCTTGCCTTCCCCAAGCATTTTCTCTACGTATGGCCTAGCCTTATCTGGGCTCCCGATTTCCAGGTACTGCTTCATGGCTGCCTCATTTGCCCCACCGTGGAGCGGACCCTTTAGAGTAGCTATTCCAGCCACTATTGCTGAGTATAAATCGGTCCAGGTCGATATGGCTACTAAAGTGCCGAAAGTGGAGGCGGGGACTTCATGATCTATATGGAGCACCAGGTATAGATCTATTGCCTTTGTTGATGTGGCGTCGGGCTCGGTTCCAAACATCATATAGAGGAAGTTGGCTGAGTGAGACAGTGATTCCTTCGGCTTTATGTACTCGAGCTTCCTGCTGAATCTATAGTGGGCCGCTATTATGGATGGAAGCTTAGCGGTTAGTCTAACGGCCTTCCTAAAGTTAGCTTCCTGGCTATTATCATTTATGTCTGGATCAAATGCGGCTAAGCCAGCGACGGCGGCCTCGAGGACATGCATTGGGTGTGCCCGGGGCGCTAGGACCCTTATTGTGCTGATCACTTCATCTGGGAGATCCCGCTCCTTGGCCAGCATTGACTTAAAGGACTCCAGCTCCGCCTTCGTGGGTAGGCGGCCATTAAATATTAGGTACGCTACTTCCTCGAAGTTGGAGTACTTGGCTAAATCATTTATATTGTAACCCCTATACCATAAAATGCCTTTTTTCCCATCTATGTCGCTTATTGATGTGGTCTTAACCAGGACGTCCTCCAGCCCATGAATTATTGGTCCACAGGGTGATTGAATTACCTTGCCGGTTGTGGATATTTCCACCTTTGTAATGGTTTCCGACATGTGTGGTTCTACATGCGGTATATATTTAAGCATTTTTAGTGGAAATTACTGCTATTGTAGAAAATAAATTTCACGTACTAAACATATTAGGCGGGATAAGTATATATTAAACCCTACCTAGATATATAATCACGAATGAATTCGGCCACTCCCAAGCCGCTTGGCGCCTTAGTGATGATTCTAGCGGCAGCGCGCAGCTCTGGAACAGCATTTGACACCGCCACTCCCCACCCAACCAACTTTACGGCCCCAATATCGGTGCGTCCATCCCCAATATAAGCCACGTCCCCACACGGAATGCTTAATCGCCTACAGACCTCCATAATAGCGGTGGACTTATCTATGCCGGGCGGAAGTACGTGAATGGCGTAGCCGCTGGACTCCACCACCGCCTCAACGCGCATTCTCTGCAGCTCAGCCCTTATTTTCCCGATTATTTCATCCTCGTTCCCCGTTATTTCGAATGCGGCATCGAAGGAGCGGCAATTGAATTGGTAGCTCAATTTAAGGCCAAGCCGCCTTGCCAACTCCACTCCAAGCTCCTTAATGCCAGGCCTACAGAGGGGTATCTCCTCCCCATTAAGAGATAAGAGGCAGCCATTCTCGGCTATTATTGGAGCGAATGCGCCTATGCCTATATATCGAGCCAAGGATTTGGCCACAATCATTGCATTGCCCGTGGCTATTCCAATCCTTATCTTATCCTTAATGGATTGTATTGCCCTTAATGCTTCGGGCTCCAACTCATCAACATCTCTGCTTCTCGTGAGGGTTCCATCTATATCAAGCATAAGTAATCGAATCATTAGAAGCGAGGCAAACGGGCTTGTTTTAACTATGTTGTCCACATAAAAGTTTAATATCTGGACCGCATTTCCCCAATCATGGTTGCCATTAAGGACACCAGGATTCATTCTCTCCGGGTCGTTAATCAATTTGACGCTAATTACCTTGGGAACCTCTTCGGCGGTAGAATGATGGAGTGGATGGTGGAGACCGCCACCATAGCTACCTCTAAGTTATCAAATGGTCCATCCGTTATTTCGTACCTGGATGAATTATTTTTCCTGAGACCAGTCAAGGTGGGGGACATAGTTGCAATAGACGCATGGGTGGATTACGTGGGCAGATCATCGATGGAGACCCGGGTCAGGTCAGAGAAGCGGGGGAGATCAAGCGGCGTCGTGGTGACGTCAACGATGTCCTTCGTCGCCATAAATGATTACGGGAAGCCAAGGGACGTTCCAACCAAGATAGTTCCGGCACCGGATGAAGAGAACGAATTCAGCACAGCAATGGAGAGAAGGAGACAGAGGGAATTACTTGTCGGCAATAGGAGAACTGCTGAACACGATGTTGAGGACCCAACGCATGACTTAAGATTCAGGGTGGAGTCGAGGCAATGGGTTAGGCCCGATGATGCATTGCTCGGCAATATATTGTCAGGCGGAAGATTATTGGCCTGGCTGGACAACATTGGGGCGCTTGTTGCCGCCGAGTACGCGGGGGGAACAGTGGTGACGGGCTCAATAGGCGATGTCGCATTTTACTCCCCTGCATATATAGGCGATGTGGTTAATATACGGGCTGGAGTAACATTCGTCGGCAAATCCACCGTGGAGGTCATGCTAAACGTAATAGCCGAGGACAAGTATGGAGGCTCGCGGCACATGTGTACGGCATACTACACGTTTGTCCACATAGGTGAAACCGGAGAACCAGAACCCGTTCCTCCATATGAACCGAAAACCGATGGAGAGAGGCGACAATACTTGGCCGGCATGGAGAGGCGGAAAAAAATGGAGGAGGACTTGAGGCGAATTAAGGCAAGCATGAATTAATATCATAATTAATGCCTGACGCGTTTCATCATTAC
>Ga0040890_100110_pt1 | contig 19389 bp, 18 predicted proteins | sample Arccon5D1_EMetaG_FD_55176 | JGI IMG/M metagenome (GOLD analysis project Ga0040890, IMG submission 55176) | Archaeal communities from Yellowstone National Park, Wyoming, USA - Archaeal consortia 3 (5D1_ECH) MetaG | ecosystem: Environmental > Aquatic > Thermal springs > Unclassified ...
GACACGGATGAAGTCTTATCCGGACACCATCTAGTGTTTTCCCATAGGTGGTTTAAGGGTGGCATTGCTATTATATTTAGGTGTTAAAGATAGTTGGGTTAGTGTGGCCTTTAGCGTGTTATGATAAAGTGTGTCCTGAGAGCTTTCAGCTGGTGGGTAACGCTCGGTGAGGACCCTTCTATGGCTTCGAATGTTCTAGTGTATACCAGTATAGTGGTGCTGCTTAGGGGGCGCTAGCCGAGACCAGGGAGGAGTATAGGCTGGCGGGNATGGGTTGACCCACGTACACCGTGAGGTTGGATGATTCCTGGGTTGCGCTGAAGTCTTGGATGATTGAGCCGAGATACGCACCCAACCCCTCATTCTCCCCAACTATCTGGCCAGCCTGGTTTACGAGGTAGAATATGTCCAAGTACTCGTGTGGGTTATACTTCTGTGTGACCCACTCGGGCGCGGTGCCTATGAGCCACCCCGGCTGGTTGAGTCCGCCGTATTTCAGTGTGTACTGTAGGAGTGTGGGGGCGTTTTCGCCCAGATCCCCATAGTTTTCAACCTCAACTATGAGTATACCCTCCGAGTGGAGGGCGGGGTAGTACTCTGAGGCTAGGAGTTGCTGGCTCTCAACACACGATGAGCACCACGTGGTCACGAACCAGAGCACGAATGGGTGTCTCTTCAGCGTGGCCGTGTTTATGGTTGTGCCGTTGAGGAGTGTCAGCGGGAAGCCCGTGAAGCGCTCGCTCTGCGTGCCACCACCAGCGGTTGACGCGTTACCCCCGCTGTGCAAGTAGAGGACCACCACCGCGAGCGCGAACGCCGCCACGACCCCACTCACAAGAAGTGTTCGCCTCCGCCTCCTCTTGGCCTGCCTGGCCTGACGCTTCATTTCCTTCTTAGTGGGCATTCTCCCGCCTCTCCGCCAAATAGTTGGGAACACAGCAGGCGATACTCCTCGAAACCCTGGATAGGGCGTAGACCAGGATGGCGGCGGAGAATATGTAGAACACCCAGTAATACTCCTCGAAGAAGTACTCTAGGTGGGGGGATAAAGTGTAGATAATGGGTGAGAAGCCACCCAACAACCCGAGGATGGTGTGTATAATCGGGGTGCAGCATAGGGCGTTGACTAGGCCTGCCAGCACAGACCCAGCTGGAGCCACCCCCACGTAGGCACCGCCAAGCCTGCGGGCGTAGACGTTAAGGGTGACCAGCAGCGCCAGAAGCACCCCTAAGACTACGGCGAACACCACTTGAACCGGTGTTATGAACATGATGGCCTGAAGCACGAAAGCCCCGAAGGGGAGTGTTGGCAGCAGCACTAGATAGAGTGCGGAGAACGAAGCAGAGAGCACTGCGAAAAGGGAGGCGTATCGCCTCAGCCCAATAACCTGGGACACAACGCGTAAACCCAAAAAGAGGCGCATAACTCTCCCTACCAACACGGCCTATTTTAACATACTCATTTAACCGCAGAAAGACAAGATAATTTTTCTTAAGAAACAAAAACTATAGGTCGACTCATCATTACAAAGTTAACTTTGGTCGACTCCACTTACACCTGTTATTTATCCGAGGGTTTTGAGTAAGCTAGTATCACTATTGTTTGAGTTTGTCTGCTAGGAGGGCGAGCACTTTGTCGCGCAGGTGGTCTTGGCTGTGTTTTAGCTGGGTTGTATCCGCCTTTACGTCATCCACCCTCTTGTTTATGTCGTCGATTTTGCTTAGAAGCTCAAGCCTGGCGTCATCGATACGCTTCGATAGGTCTGCTTTGACTTCGTCTACTTTTTTGTCTAGTGCTGTTATTTTGGATGATAGGTCTGCTTTGACTTCGTCTACTTTTTTGTCTAGTGCTGTTATTTTGGATGATAGGTCTGCTTTGACTTCGTCTACCCGCTTGTTTGTATCATCGATTCTCTTGTTTGTGTCCTCTATTTTACCGAGTAGCTCGGCTCTAACATCGCTTATCCTCTGGAGGACCTCCACCCGTACCTGTTCCACACGCCTCTCCAAGTGGTCGATTCTAGTGTTGGTGTCGTCGAGCTTCTTCGACAGGTCTTCGAACTCCCTCTGGGTGAGGGCGGCTATGAGTATAACAGCGTCTGTGGACGTGAGTCTCCCACCCTTACTAGCCTTATCCACAATGGATGAAACATACTCGGATAGGAGCTTACTCAGAACCTCTGTTGCCACCTGCAAACCCAAACACCATTCACCTCAACTTCTTTACACATCAATATAAACACATCCATTATACCTATTAGAATGCGTCGATGAGCACCCTTAGCTCCACTATAACTTGGAAAAGTTTGTCTTGGTTTTATGTTTTCGGTGTGGGTGGCGGGTGTTGTTTGGGTTTACAGCGTTTTTAGTGATCTTACTGGACTGGATCTAGCGAACACGTGGCGGAGGCTCCGAGTGTGGGTTGCTGTAATCTAGTTTTACGAGTGCCTCATCATCAGGGGGCTCGGTGTCCGCGCTTCATCTCCTCTAGGATGTACTTATAGTCCTCGGGGGTGTCCACGTCGAGGGTGACGCCGCAGTCGTCGACCTCTATCCATTTGACTCCGTCTGGGTGGCGTTCTAACAGTTGTTTGGCGCCCACGTCGCCGCTTAGCGTTTGGATTTCACCCAGTATTCTACTGCTTAGTACCACTGGGTTGCCCCTTCTCCCATGGTAGGTGGGTATACTCATTAGTGGGTTGGTCTTGGCGTGTTCCTCTAGGAGTTTTCGCACAGTTTCGGGGCGGATGAGCGGCTGGTCGCCAAGCATCACTAGGTAGGCGTCAGGCTTCGAGGCGAAGGCTTTGAGTCCGAGTTTGAGGGAAGAGGACAGCCCTGAAGTGAACTCGTTGTTTACGACAACCTTGGCGGACCCAAAATTCACCGTGGAGATTACCCTCTCAGATTGGCTGCCAACAACAACCACCACTTCACGGAAGCCGACCGCTAGAGCGGTGTCGACTACGTGTTGTAGGATGGGTTTACCATCTAATTCGAGGAGGAGTTTCTGTGTGCCCATCCTCCTCCCCTCCCCAGCCGCGAGTATTAGGCAGCCGAAATCCATCCCCTCACATTCCCCTCACCCACCTAAATGTGTTGCGCTGGGTGTTTGTGAGCCACTCCACTTATAATTGGTGTTCAAAGTCCGCGTTTGGCGCTGATCTCACCTACAGACACGGATTTTTGGTCTACTTGGTGGCGGGGTTTGGGGGCTTTATAAACCAGTGCGTATTCTCTGTTTGGGTTAGACGTTTATGGATGGGTCTCTTGAAAAACTTTTGGGTCTTGATGGCCCCTCAGGGTTCGAGGATAGGGTTAGGGGGTTCCTTGAGGCTGAGTTCCGTAGGTATGCGGATAGGGTGTATGTGGATGGTTTGGGAAACCTATACGCTGAGAGGCTGGGTGATGAGAAGAAGAGGTTGATGTTTTGCGCCCATATGGATGAGGTTGGCTTCATGGTTCAGCATATAACCCAGGCGGGCTTCGTGCGCTTCACGCCGCTTGGGGGATGGGATGAGAGGGTGCTCCCGGGTATGGAGGTGAAAATCCTGGGGGTGGAGGAGGTCTACGGTGTGGTGGCCACAAAACCACCCCACATAACCTCAGAAGCCGAGAGGAAGAAGGTGATGGAGTTCGACGAGCTATACGTGGACACGGGTCTAAGCTCGAAGGAACTCGGGGAGCTAGGCGTCGAGGTGGGCACCCCAATTGTACCCGCATCCACGCCAAGAGTGAGGGGTAACATCGTCAAATCCAAGGCCCTGGACGACCGTGTGGGCTGCTATAACCTGCTGAGAATACTACGGGGATTCCAGACAGGCAGGGACACACCCACCCTGATATTTGTGGCCACAGCCCAGGAAGAAGTTGGTACACGTGGAGCCCACGTGGTCTCGAACACCCAGCGCGCCGACGTCGCACTCGTATTAGAGGCCACAGTTGCAGTAGACACACCCAACGTGCCAGAGGACAAGTGTCCCTCCAAGATGGGTGGGGGCGCCGTGCTCACCGTGATGGATAGATCCATGATCGCCAACCAACACGTGTTCCGTTCACTGAAAACACTGGCTGAGAAACACGGCGTCAAGCACCAGATAAAGAAGCCGGGGTTCGGGGGAACCGATGCTGGCCCCATCCACCTCGCGGGCAACGGGACACCCAGCGGTGTCATATCAGTCCCATGTAGGTACATACACACAGCGAACTCCTACATGGACCTCTCAGACATAGAGGAGGTATTGAAACTCTCCGAGGCCTTCATACAGGAGTTCCCCCAGAAGCCTTGATTGCTCCTAACTTCGCGGCCGTGTGTAGGTGTGACTCTCTAAGCTTGGTGTCGTGGAAAGACAACTTAAACCTCTCAAAACACGGATTTTTAAGGTACAGCCCCGAAGGGTTTGGTATTATCAGTGCACGCCTGCCCATATCGATGAGGATCGCTTAGTGGTGGGGTGAATGCGGCCCCAATATTCCCATCCGCCATAAGCTGGCTTGTTGACGGATGCGTCAAACTAATAAGACCTTCAGCTAAAAAATCCATGTGTTCGCTCTGAGAGACAGGGTTAGGTCGCTTCTCAGGAGGCTTAAGGGTGGCTTCCACACTCTCCCAGCTTTAGGCGTGCTCATAGGTGGGGGTGTGGACGAACTATTCATCGGTAGAAGTGTGAACATCTATCTTCTCGCCGGCGCCATCATCGCCGGACTCTTCTTTATATTCATAATGGGATTCATCATTTATGAAATGTTTAAACACTAGAAGACACGTGGCGGTGATTGGTAGCCCTGGCTTACAGGGGGCTTCAAGGTGAAGCCCTCTAATGGTGTAGCAGAATCATCCTAAGCATCAATTTTGTGTGGAGAGCAAATCTTAGACCCGTAGTTCAGGGTTAGGTGGCTCACACATCGTGCCTATCTTCCTTTTAGTGCCCGTAGCTCTTCGCTAAGTGCTCCCATGGTTTTCAAGGCTATGTCCACATCCTCTGGGTTTTCCGCCTTAAACATGAGCACGGGGGTCACTTGTTTTGGGTAGGCCTCGAGTTTCTCCGCGACCTCTCTTGGGGCTCCAACGAGTGCGAGTTCATCCACAAGGGGCTCAGCCGCCTTAATTGCCTCATCCCTCCTCCCAGCCCCGTACTCCACCCTTATCTTCTCCACCACGCTCTCAAAACCCAGCCTTGAAAGGTTTCTATGGTAGTAGTCACCCATAGAGGCCACGTAAAACACTATTGTTCGCACTATTTGCCTCATACCCTCAGGGGTGTTGTTAATAGTGTTAAGCGCTACTGGCTGGAATAAGTAGACTCTCTTGTTGGGGTTAAGTGAGGTTGTGATGTTGAGGGCGTGGTTGAGCTTGGATGCTGGATACATTGTGAGGATGGATCCGTCGAAGTGCTCCGCCGCGAGCTTAAGGCTCCTATCGCCGAGGGCGGCCAAATACACTTCGAGTGGTTTGGTTAGTGGCTGCGTGAATAGCCTGAAGCCACCTAGGTTTAGGTGTTTACCCGCATAGTCCACCCTCTCACCCGAAGCCGTCTTCCTGATGACTTCAAGGTACTCTACCACCCTTGTGAGGGGGTCTGTGAACTTTAAACCGTGCCACCTCTCTATTAACCCCCTACCACTCACACCCAAACCGAGGATGAATCTCTCTGGCGCTATCTGGTTGAGGGTTACACTACCCATCCCTATCAGCGTGGCACTCCTCGAGTAGACGTTCACTATCCCAGCCCCAACCTTCACCCTACCGGTTATGGTTAGTATGTGGGCTATACTTGAGAATGCCTCCACGCCCCACGCTTCAGGCACCCACACAACATCGTAACCGAACTCCTCAGCGCCCCGGGCTATCCTAGCCATAGCTTGGAGGTTTGCACCCCTCCAATCGAAGCCTATGCCAACATTCAACACTGATAGGTCAACCACGGCGAGAATATATTTGTTACCAGATGCACGTATACCCGGCTATTCAAGCAACGCAGACTTCGCTGTCTTAACTGCTGTGTTGAATAAATCGCATGATTGCGTTAATAGTATATGGGGTAGCATTAACTGTTCAGCCGAATTTATTGCGGATAGCATAATCAGAAACATTTATTCAACACAGCATGTCTTAAGCGAATGTTTAAATAGATCTGGGCGTGTTTCACAGGATAGCCTTGGCGGGAGGAGTCCCCCAGTCGAAGGTGTTTGTGCGGGAGGCCACGGGTCTCGTTAAGAGTGTTGGGCCGCTTACAATATTTTTCTCGAATATGGGTGAGGTGGGCTTCGGAACCAACCTCCTCTTCCTTAATGCGGCTGACTCGTATCTACCGAACGGTAACCCGGGTGGGAACGTGGTTTTCGCTGTTCTACTCTTCACGCTATTCGTGGCCTTCGAATCATTCATATACTATAGGGTGGTGCAGGATGTTGGAAGAACCGCTGGCGACTATGTGTGGATAAGTAGAACCATGGGCCCGGTTGTTGGGGGACTACTCGTCTTGGGTTTCACGTTTACGGGGATACCCTTCATCGCGATAACGTTAAACTGGCTTGTTACACTCTCACTCTCACCCTCCATAGCCACAATCGGAGCGGTCACTGGCAGCCAGAGCATTGTGGCGCTAGCCTCAAACCTAGCATCACCCACAACAATAATCACCCTCTCAGTCTTAGTGCTAGCCATCATCACCGCGGTGGACGTCTTATCACCCAAAAACGGCTTCAGACTGCTCGCGGCGTTTGTGGGTGTAGCGCTGGTGGGCACAGCTATGATGGCGGCCGTCCTACTCGGGATCACCCCAGCCGCCCTGCGCTCCTCAGTTGACTCCTTCCTCTCAGCCTACAACTCCAGCTACACATCCATTTCATCCCAGTACCACGGGCCCTACGTCTCCCTACCCGCGCTAATCCTCCTCCTACCATTCATATCCTTCTCCCTACCATGGATCAACAACGCCGCAGCGTTCTCCGGCGAAATCAAGAATCTTCGAAGGTCGGCTTGGATGGGCACCTTTATGCCGGCGCTCATAAGCGGGCTGCTGCTTGCGGGCTTCAGCGGCGCATACTATAGGGGCTTAGGCTTCAACTTTAGCATGGCGGCGCCGGGCTCATGGCCGAGCACGCTCAACTCGATAGGCGCTACACCCAACATGCTCACCATCGCAACCATAGCTATGAGGGGGAGCCCAGTGTATATATGGGTAATGAATCTGGCGTTCGCATTCTGGTATCTCGCAGCGGTTCAGCAGACTATTCTATCCATCTCCAGGTATGTGTTCGGGCTAAGCTTCGACAGGGTTCTCCCAACTAGGCTCGCAGATGTGAGCGAGCGATTCCACTCACCAGTGATAAGCCTGCTGATGGCAGCGTTGGGGTCCATACCGTTTATAGTGGTGGTGGCGTACACCAACTTTGCATCGGTGTTCTCCACCACCGCGCTTGGGATGCTCTTCTTCGCCTTCGTTGGCATAAACGGTGTTGTCTACGCGCTTAGAGGTAGAGTGCAGATGAAGGGTGCCACAATAGTTTCAGGCGTGGTCACAGCCGCGTTCTTCCTGGTGCTAACCTATATGTTTCTGTTTATGCCCTACTATGGTAGCTATCTACCAAACGGGTCGCCCAACTGGTTGTCGCTGGGGCTCATAATCTTCTTTATAGTTATGGGAGCACTCCTATACCCAATATCCAAGGCCTACCACGCGAGGAGGGGGATAGATGTGAGCCTGATATTCAGGGAGTTACCACCCGAATAGCGTTCTCCCCGCCTTATGGCAGTATGGTTTGTCGAATCGTCTAAAATACCTCTTCTAGGTGTGTGTACGAGGTATACTCGTTATGGATGATGCTTGGAGTGGGAGGTTTGAGAGCTTTGTTTCAAGGCAGCTTCAAGGTGACCCAAACGCGTGTTTGGCGATTGGTGTTCTAAGCGGCGGAGAATTGGTTTACTCCAAGGGGTTCGGCTATAGGGATTTCTCTCTCACCAAGCCGGTCACGGATAGAACGCTCTTCGGGGTTGGCTCGGTCACCAAATCCATCACAGCTCTATCCTTACTCCTCCTCGAAGGGGAGGGTAGACTGAGCGTTGAGGACCCCGTGTCCGAATATCTACCAGAGTATGTGTTGGGTGGTAGCGGTGGTGTGCGCATCAAACACCTCCTAACACACACAAGCGGCATACCCGCACTCGGGGTCGCGGAGACAATAATCGAGGAGAAGGTAAAGAGTGATAGGAAAAGGCGGTTCCGTGATAGGTCGGAGTTCGTGGAGTGGGTTAACAGGGGGGCGTTGGAGCGGGTGGCCGCACCCGGTGAAAAATTCCTCTACTGGAATGAGGGGTACACCATACTTGGCGAGATAGTTGGTAAGGTGAGCAGCCTGGGCTACAGCGAATTCGTGGGTAGAAGGGTGCTCACACCGCTCGGGATGAGTAGGAGTGGCTTTGGAGTGAGCATGCTATCCGATGACGACTCCATGGAGCCATATGTGGTGGATGGTAAAAGGAAAATGAGGGTTGGCTTCCCCGACCACCCGCTGCTTTACGCCGCTGGGGGCCTGATAAGCTGTGTGCGTGACCTATTAAGGTATATTGGCGTGTTCATAGCGGACCCGCAACCCTTCGAGAAGAAGCTCCTTGAGAGGTTAGTGGCTCCACATGTCAAGTGTGGTTTACCCACACCCTTCGGAGACGAGTATTATGGGTATGGGTGGGTGGTTAACCAAGACTTCTACGGCCACACCCTCGTGTATCACTCAGGTAACATAGGTGTGTCAACCGCCTACGTGGGCTTTATACCCGAGGCAAAGATTGGTGTCGCGCTTGTCTCAAACAGCGAGAACATACACACCGCATACGTTGGCGCCTTTGCTTTAACCCAGCTACTAGGCATCGAAGAGGAGAGCCTCCCCTTCGTGAGATATCAGCGGCTCATCGACACGCTGAGCGGGGTATACGAGAATTTTAGCGGCACGGTTAAACTCGAACTCAGACAGGCGGGCTCAATGCTCTATGCGAGCTTTAGCCAGGAGGGTGCGACGCAGACATTCCCAGTGGTGCTTGAGGATGGAAATCTGTCGGTTGTGGTTGGCGTTGAACGTATACCTATAGAGCTCATAAGTGCGCTTGGGAGGGTTGACCTACTTATCGAGCGCAACCGGTTTCACAGGGTGAGCTAGCCAATCTATAGTTTTCCACATGTAAAAAGTTTAGGTTTTAAGGTGTTAGTTTACCCACACGGTTCTTATGTTGGTGAATTCGAGCATACCGTAGCGTGATAGCTCCCTACCATAGCCGCTCTTTTTCACTCCGCCGAACGGTAGCCTTGGGTCGGAGGCCACAACCTTGTTTATGAACACCATGCCCGCCTGGATGTTTGGGACGAGTTTCTCGGCTTCTTCTGGGTCGCCCCATATTGATGCGCCTAGCCCGTATGGTGTTTCGTTGGCTAGCTGCACTGCCTCATCCATGGTGGAGAACTTTTTGAGTATGGCCACTGGGCCGAACACTTCATCCGTGTAGAGTGCGCCAGTCTCTACGAGTGTGGGGGGCACGAAGTTGCCGTCATCCCTTGCCTCAGCCCTGTGAACCCTACCCAATCTACCCAATTCTTCGAGTTGGCGCACCACGGTGCGCTTCTGCTCAGTGCTCGAGAGGGGGCCAAGGAATGTTGAAGTGGAGAGAGGGTCGCCCACAGCCACCTTAGCGAATTCCTCACGCATCAGCTTGCTGAACTCATCGTACACGGATTGGTGCACCAAGAAGCGCTTCGAGGCTATACAGCTTTGACCGTTATTCTGAAGCCTCGCGTAGACAGCGTTCTTAACGGTCTTATCCAGGTCAGCGCTCCCAAGCACTATGAATGGGTCGGAGCCCCCCAATTCAAGCACGCTCTTCTTTATTCTCTTGCCCGCCTCCGAGGCTATCGTGCTACCAACACTCGTGGAGCCAGTGAAGCTCACACCGTCAACGTACTCTATGGCTGCCAACGCCGTCTCACCGCGGGCCACGGTTGACCTGAAAACGTCGAGGCCGAAGAGCTGTTCAAGCATAAGGCTTGTACCAGTCACTATAGAAGCGTGTTTGAGGATGACGGCGTTCCCCGCTGCTAGGGCTGGGATAGCCGCCCTCATGACCTGCCACGCTGGGAAATTCCAGGGCATCACAAGCAGCACCACACCCAGCGGGTCGAACCTTATGTAACTCTTCGCGGCCTCCGTCTTAACATATTCGGGTTCGAGGAACCTCTGCATGTTCTCAACCGCGTAGTCAATAAGCCAAGCACATTTGTTCACCTCAGCCTCAGACTGGCTGACAGGCTTACCCATCTCCATGCTCATCAGCTTCGCGAGCTCACCCTTCTTCGCGAGCAACCTCTTTTTGACCTCTCTTAGCGCATCCATCCTCGCATCGGTACTCCTAGCCCAATGCATCTGGGCTTCCCTTAACTTAGCGATTTTCTGCTTGATTTGCTCAACGGATTCCTCCTGGTATTCCCCTAAAACCTCACCTGTATAAGGATTAAACGTTTTTATCGTCATCAACCAATAACCACCCTCCAGATATTAATGGCTTTCTAGAACAATACTTAGTGTGAATGGGTTTAAATAGTTAAACGGTAAGCCTCCGCGCCAATCCGGCCACAGCTTTAATCACTAGTGGGTTGCCTACGTTCTCGCGCTTCTGAATTTGTGTGAGCTGTTCGCTATATTCTGGGCGGCCGCCCACCCTCTTCTCGCGTTGATGAGCGCGAACATCATGTATCCGAGTTCGGCGGTTGAGTGGGCGTCGCTTGAGAGCACCAGACGCACCCCCTCCTCCACAGCCCTCTTAACCCATATTGAGGGGAGGTCCATTCTGCGGGGCTGGCCGTCTACTTCTAGGAACTTTGAGTTCTTCTTCGCCGCAGCCAAGACCTTCTCCAAATCCACGCCATTCTCGGGTCTCCTCCCAAGCATCCTGTTGGTGGGGTGGCCCACTGTGTCCACATACCTGTTCTCCAACGCCTTTATCACGGCCTCGGTGAGCGCCTCCGTGTCTGAGGTGAACCTCCTGTGCAGAGAGGCCACAACGTAGTCGAGTTGGGCGAGTGTCCTATCATCGTAATCCAGTCTTCCACCACTTAGGATGTCGACTTCCGAGCCGTGAAGGATCTCTATTGACCCATACTTTGACCTCAGCCTCTCGATTTCCTCCGCCTGTTTTCGCAGCCTCTCCTCACTCATCCCGTTAGCCACCCTTTCACTTTTAGAGTGGTCTGTGAAGACAACATACTTGTAGCCTTGGCGGAGGGCTCCTTCAACCATCCTCTCAAGTGTGTCTACACCGTCACTCCACGTAGAGTGAACATGGTAGTCGCCGAATACGTCGGATGCGTCCGCAAGCTTTGGAAGCACACCTTTTGACGCGGCTTCTATCTCCCCAGTGTTTTCACGCAGCTCTGGCTCAATGTACTGTAAGCCCAGCTTAGAATACACCTCCTCCTCGCTTGCACCGGCCACCCTCACTCCGTTCTGCTCGAAGAGCCCGAATTCGCTCAGTTTGAACCCGAGCCTCTGCGCGTGGGTCCTCAGCGCTATGTTATGCTCCTTGGAGCCTGTAAAATATAGTTGCATGGCGCCCAGGTACTCGGGGTGGGCGAGTCTGAAATCAAACTGCACTCCTCGTAGTGAAACCCACGTGAGTTTGCTTTCACCCTCAGCAAGCGTTTTTCCTCCTCGAAGCTTGGATGCTAGGTCTAGGAGGGTTTTATCCCTGGTTTTCGATAATACTACAACATCCACATCGCCCACAGCCTCTTTCCCACGTCTAATACTTCCACACACGTAGAGCTCGAATTCTGCTCCCCTTATCTTATCAATCAGCTGGGAAGCTTCATTCATACCCTCTATAAGCAGCATCTTTGTAAACGCCTCCCCCACCCCCTCCACAGCCCCCAAGATTTTCTCGGCGAGTTTGGGTGAGAAGCCCTGCTTTACCAGAGAGCCGTCCCTTAGCTTCTCGATAAGCTGCGCCCGACTACTCACCCCAAACTTAGTGTAGAGCAGCTTCGCGGTTTTAGGCCCCACGAAAGGCACACCCGTGAGCTCAACAACCTCACTAGGTATCCGTGCTCGAAGTTCCTCCAAGGCTCTAAGTCTACCCGTGCTGATTATTTCGTCGATCTTCTCGGCGATGGCTCGACCAACCCCGGGCACTTCCTTCAACCTTTTACTCCTCCATAGTTCGACCACGTCTGTGTTTAGATTCCTGAGGCTCTTAGCCGCCCTCCTGTATGCGTTAACTCTGAAAACATCTTCGCCATTCAACTCTAAGAGTTCTGCGTACTCTTCAAGTATGCCAGCTATCTCCTGATTATCCAACCCAAAAAAACCACTAGCACACTAGGTTATAAAGCTTCCAAAACCCCCTTTGGAGAGGGGTATACCGATGATAAATCAGACAACAAACCTCACCATTTACGGTGAATCAAAAATCCGTGTTTGGGGATAGTGTTCAAAGATTAATCATTGTCTACCGTTCAGGGCGGGGGAGGAGGCCCGATAAAGTCCACCTTCGACTAACTGGGAGGGCATGGTTGGGTAGAAGCAAAATTTTTATGGGTGTACCTGTTTAGAACGAAAATGTCTTTGCGGATTTTAGATAGGCCTTTCGCTAGGCATATACTTACCAAGCTCAGGGCTAGGGAGACAGACCAGGTGAATTTTAGGAAAAACTTGGTGAGGCTTGGTAGAATAATTGGCTATGAGATTGCGGATAGTTTGGAGTGCAGTGAGGTAACAGTGGAGACTCCTCTCGGCAAAGCGAGGGGCGTATTGATAAGTGAGCTTGACCACGTTGTAATCGTGAACATTCTACGCGCAGCGACACCTCTTGTCGAAGGATTGTTGAAGGCTTTCCCCAGCGCTAGGCAGGGTGTGGTTGTCGCGAAACGCAGGGAGTCGGTTTTCGAGTCGCCCCCAGAGAAAATGGATGTGGACATCTACTATTCACGTATACCCGATTTAAAGCCTGATGACGTGGTGATAGTAGCGGACCCTATGCTTGCGACGGGTAGCACCATACTCAGAGCCCTTGAGCTCGTCTATGCCAAAGGTGAACCCAAGAAGGTTTTTGTGGCGAGCGTCATAGCGAGTCACCAGGGCGTTGAGCGGGTTTTGAGGTGGGGTAGACCAGTCAACATATTCGTAGTTGAAGTGGACCCCCTCATAGATGAAAGAGGCTATATTGTTCCGGGTTTGGGTGACGCTGGTGACAGAGCGTTTGGTTAGAAGAAAAATTACAATTTCACCAACATCCAGTGAACAGTTTCTAGTCATCATATCATGGTGTGTGGACTATGCGGCGGACGAACGCGGAAGCCATGCTTATAGCTTGCTAACCAAAAAGAACATCTATCGGGTGTGTTCCCTCTACATGGTCGTAGATAGGCACCCCACAGCATACCTATCATACGTTTAGTGGAGCATGGGTGGAAATATGAGGCTGTGATAAAAGGCAACAAGCCCAGCCCTTTACGACGGATAAAAAATCAATCATGGTTAGCATCGATTGTGCGTCAAACACGAATTTGAACTACCCAGGCGTGGGTAGCTCACCCGCTGTATGAAAACGCTTATTGGTCTACTGGTTATTATATCGGCGTGTTCGACGAGCTTGCGGCCCAAAGTGTTGGGGAATTCGTTGCGGATTTCCCGGTTTTGAGCGGGTCTCAGCCGGTCTACGAAGCCTTGGGTGTACTGCAGAGAGCCGAGTTGATGTCTTTCCCAGTGAAGCTTGAGAAGGGCTACGGTGTGTTGCAGGCCCACAGTATGCTCAAGGTTAAATCGCCTGACACAAAGATCGGCCTGTTTGCGAAGCGTGTACCAGCGCTAACCCAAGATACTAGTGTTGGTGTGGCGGCCAAACTCATGGTTGAGCATAGGGTTCAAGTGCTACCAATCGTCGAGGAAGGGGAAATCATAGGTGTACTGAGAGCTGACCGCGTTCTCTCAGGTGTTTTAAAGCGTGGGGCTAAGGGTCTTAGTATTACCGATATTATGACTTCTAATCCCATCACGATTGAAGCGAATGACACGCTGGGCAAAGCTGTGAAGCTGTTTACTGAGAATAAAATAGACCATCTACCAGTGCTTAGTAAGGGTAGGGTTGCGGGGATGGTGAAATCCAAGGATGTATTATTGCTGCTTCTCAGCCCGGGTGAAAAGCTCACACAGGGTGGGTGGGGACTTGAGGCGCTAAGCCAGAAGAGGATGCCTGTTGGTGGTATAACCGTGGGTGCTGTGGCTTCAGGGGTAAACGAGGACTATTCAGAGGCCCTTAAAAGGGTTCTGGAATCTAGGAGCACCTATACACTCGTCGTCCTAGGCGAAGAGCTTCAGGGAATAGTTACGCTAAGGGACTTCCTTAAGCCGCTCGCCGAGCACCAGTCCACGGTGGAGTTACCCATCCAAATCTCAGGGTTAAGCGACGATATGCTGGCTGATGGCGCCATAAAGCAAAAGCTAAGGAGGCTGGCAATATACGCCACTAAAACAATCCCATCAGTGTTCGAGATAAGGGCGAGGGTGAAGAAGGTTGGCCCCTCAGGTAAGGCGTTCGAAGTGAATCTACAGCTTTATACACCGAAGAAGACTGTTAATCTCTCCGATACTGGTTATGACATCCTTAAGGTGTTCGATAAAATCGAGCGGAGGCTTAAACAGTCAATAAAGCAGGAGCTCAACCCACCCAAAAAACGATTCCCAAAACGCATGCAGTAGCAAGCCGGCCTAGGAGAGTCATGCTGAAGGTGGATAGCGCTGTCTATCCTGAGAGTTCAAGGTATGTCTGGATATATCGGGGTTTTACCTTCGAGTCGTCGAAGAGTGGTTGAGTTATAATTGGAGCGACCTCGGAGTAATCCTCCTTTATTTCTATGAGTGTGACTCGAAAGAGTGTGTTGCCGTCAGCCGCCTCCCTAATCTTTGAGGCCTCTCCCTTCGCATAGACCGCTGAGGGTGGGGTGAAAAATATGAGTGTGCACAGTGCTCTCTCCAGCAGGTTTGAATGGGTGGTGGACCCAGAGTTCACCGCCACCAAAATTTCCTTGGGTTCGCGACCACCCACAACTTGGTAGGGTGAGAGGAGGCATGGCCGTGGATATCCAGAGTAATCAATTGTAACCAGAATAATTACGGTATTACTTCGAACAGGGTTTTCACGTCGAATAAGCTCACACAACTTCTTCGGAAGCCCTATCCCCGACATCCCATAACACGTGAATTTATACGTAAACCCAGTATAAGAGCATTAATTCCAGAGGGTATGGCGCAGCCTCAACTATTAGTGTTTACTGAGTTTGCTAGTGTTCGGGTCACAATCAGGCTCTGCGTCGTCATCGGAAACTCCTGAATAACAGACTTAGGCGGTTCCACATGGTCTTCGGGCAGTGGGAGCCCCTTCAGCCTAAGTGTAGCTACCCTAACCACTGCGCCTTGGTTGTTGAAGTACAATGGAGACTCGAACGAACGGAGCAGGCAATGGGAAGCAGGTGGGTGGGTATCAGTGAGGCAGTGTGATAATGCATTTATGTGTGCAGAGCTTAGGATTGTGAGTTCCCCGCAAGCTAGTGGGTTCTGTGTCCCGGCTCGAGAAGGCAGAGCCAATCCAAGCCGAAGGAGCCCATAAACTAGCAGAGACTCTGCTTGGAGTTCCACTAGGGCGTGATAGGTATGCCGACGCATATCCACCCCGTCCACTAGGGTGAAACCATTTTTAGGAGGTCCGAGCTTTACTCCAAGCCCATCTTCTCGCACATCCAAATATTCTCTAATAACCCCTTTTTCTTGTTGCCCACTCTAACAAGCTCGCAATTCGCCTTTAAGCTTTCAAATTTCTTGAACGACCTGAGCCCATTTACTCCATATAAGCTGTTATCACCCGCAAATAGAAACCGAGCCTTATAATGTTTCCAAAGCCTTTCCCTTGACGGTAGATCAAAGCTCACTCTTAGCTTCAACTGTGCCATAGCAGGAATTTCTAATCTACCAGTTGAGGTGGGGGTCACCGACGAAAGCTTTAGGGGGACCCATGTAAAGACACCCACGGGTACCCGCGGTGCGCCGGGTTGGGGGAATCTACGCGTGTGGTAACTGACTGGGGCCACGTAACCCTGCCGGTGGGTGTAGATCGAGCTTGGGTGGGTGGTTGAAGCAGGAGCCCTTCATTCATGGCGGGGGGGCTCATTTGGTTCATCATATAGCCGTCGTTTGGATATGGGGTGCCCACACTCCTCAGCGGGTAGCGTGGCGTTGTAACCGAGGGCTATTTTTTAATTAGTTCAGCCTTAATGCTATTAAAGTATCACCCTGTTGGCTTTTAGGTGGATTATTCTCTCCTGTGTGTATCCCAGTCCGCGGAGGATTTCTTCCGTGTGTTCACCGAGGCGTGGTGGGGGGATGCGCACTCCGAATTTGTCTTTATCTGTGTGTACTGGGAACCTTATGTATGGGGCTTCTCTCTTAGAGTGGGGGTCCTCCGCGTAGGAGAGTATGCCTTTTGTTTTGACGTATGGAGATGAAAGCGCCTCGGATACCCGAAGTATTGGTGAAGCAGGCACTCCACGTCTGTAAAGCTCTTGAACCCAGTGGCCCACGGTGTTCTTTGCGAACGCCGCCTGAAAAGCGTCTATGATCCTCTTTCTATTTAGTACCCTCTTCTCGTTTGAGTCGAACACCAAGAGGTCTGTTGCACCAAGCATCTCACAAACCTCTTGGAACTGCTTGTCTGTCCCGCATGCTAGGTAAAAGTAGCCGTCAGATGCCTTGAAAGCTTGGTAGGGAACGATGTTGGGGTGAGCGGAACCCATCCTATCCCTATCCTTACCCGTGAGCAGGTAGTTATACACCTCGAAGAGTGCGAGGTAGAGCTGGGTGTCGAGCATTGGTATCTCCACGATCCCCCTTCTACCTTCACGTAGAGAGGCTAGGATTGCTATTGCCGCCATCATAGCGGTTGTGATGTCAGCTATTGGGGTGGCGAACCTAGAAGGCTCCGAGTCGGGGCTACCAGTAAGATGCATGAGGCCGCTCTGTGCTAATATCGTGGCATCAAATGCGGGTTGATCCGCCCACTCACCCTCCAAACCATACCCGGATACCACGCACACAAGCAGGTCGGGGTTACTCGAGACAAGTTTACTGGGGGATATACCGAGCCTACCAAGAACGCTTGGCCTATAGTTTGAGATGACCACCCGAGCCGACTTTACAAGGTCCAAAAAGACATCTAACCCCTCAGGATTCTTTAGGTCAACCACCACACTCTTCTTGTTTCTATTGAGGCTGAAGAAGTAGCCGCTCAAGCCATCTATTTCAGGAGGCTTAAGCCTTCTACCCTCATCACCACTCGGCGGCTCCACCTTAATCACCTCGGCTCCCAGATCAGCCAAGATCATCCCCGCCAACGGTGAACTAACAAACCCACCCAACTCAAGCACTCTTATATCCTCAAGCATCACGCCCTAAAAAAACCAACCAATTTAAGCTTTTTCAAGTACTGCACAGTGCTAAGTAATTCTACTAATACTATTTTGAATTTGTTTAATTATTAGGTTATCTTATACCGAAATAATAAATTAATTCCAACGATACTTCGATTTTAGCTAAATATCCAACACGGTACTACTGTGAATAGCGTTAACATTTGAAAGAAAACTATTTATAGTTGGCGGAAGATTCGTAATCGTGGTTAATCTAAAATCTTCATATTACCTTATCATTGGATTACTGGTAGGGCTAATTGTAGCTGGCATACCCGCGTATTACTTCTATAGCCAATACCAAGCCTATTCAAAGGTCTCTCAGCTTTCGAATACCGTGTTGGAAGCGGCGGCTACAACTGTTAACACGCCGGCGGGGGGCGAAGCACAGGTAGTGGTTTTCCACGCGAATTATCCCGGGTATATCCTTATTACGGGTACCAGTACAACTACAACTGGTTATATAGAGGTACAAGACTACATGACTAATCCGAGTGGTGGTTACTTTAACCCGAAAGAGAACTTTGGGACGGGTGCCACCCTAATCATCCCAGTGCTCCCAGGGACGATAGGTGTTTACTTCGGTAACAACAACTTTCTAAATGGAGCGACAGCAACGATAACAGTCACATATTACTATTAAACCAATAAAAACTCTAAGTTTTTGTGATAACGTTCACAAAATATTGCAAAAAGGTAGGCTCTTTGAGGACCCTATGATGCATTGAAAATTGTGTTTGCACGAGTGGCCTAGCTGACTTATCGGGTTTGGGTGGTTGGATGCATCGAGACAGGCAAGCGAATACCTCTCATTGTTGGTTGTGTTGAGTTACGCTGGTTTATCTTGGGGGGTTTGGTGGGAGGGGGGCGGAAGACACCGCCTCGCGGGCGGGGTGGTTCACCCCGCCTTATAGTGAGTTGCTGCTTGGGATGCTGGTTTCCTAAGAATGATTGTAGCTTCAGGTTGCTAGTTTGAGTCTACAGTAAGTGTAGAGGGGTTTCACTCTACGTAGGTATACGTAGGTACGCATCAGCATACCTATCGTACGCGTAGCAGAGCTTGGGCTTCACAGCATCATATAGGGACCTCACGGGTTCATCGGGGTCACTCCGCTCCGCCCCTGTCAGGACGCACCCACCCACAAGGCTTGGGAGCACAACCGCGTCCCACCATGCCTTTTGGGAAGCGCCCTCCATCCTCAGTTTGATGTATTTCCTCCCACCAACCCACTTCTCTTTGTAGCCGAATCTGAGCCTCATGTAGAGGTTTATTGCGGCGTTGAGCTGCCTATTGATTCGGAGCCCGCACCCACCACACACGAAGATGTCTGCCCCATTCAGGTCTCTGTTGTGCCACCCACACCTGGAGCAGTAGGAGGATGAGCCGTAGGGGTCGAGCTCCTTCACCCCGGCCTCACCCATCCTCCCTTCGAGTATCCTCGTGATGGAGCGCCAGTCACTCCTCGAAATCCTCCGGTTCCAGATACGCGAGCGTGTGTACATCCCCTGCTTGGAGAGCTCTTCGAGGCCCACCGAACCACACAGTGATTGAATGACACGCGCGATTTCGAGCTGGTGTTTTCTTGCGCGGTTCCTCTCCCTTTTTGAGTACTTTGAAAGAACTCTTCTTGCTTTTTTCGAATGTGAAGCCCTCCTCTGCACACTACGCCTCTTTTCGAAGGATGAGGTGTGCACCGATGCGAGCTTCGATGTGTCTATCCTCACCCACCCCGTCTCGGGTGAGTAGCCGTCCAGGGAGAGGAGGTTGAAGTCCCACGCCACACTGGGGTTGCTGTTTTGAGTGTCTTCGTAGTGTACTGGGAGGTGCACCTTTTCAAGCGTGATTACTGGCTCGCCGAGGCCGGCTGAGGACACCTCGCTTGGTAGCTTGAAG